>Ga0209985_10000110_pt1 | contig 89665 bp, 77 predicted proteins | sample NOAtaG_FD_187305 | JGI IMG/M metagenome (GOLD analysis project Ga0209985, IMG submission 187305) | Freshwater lake microbial communities from Lake Erie, under a cyanobacterial bloom - NOAA_Erie_Diel6S_1000h metaG (SPAdes) (version 2) | ecosystem: Environmental > Aquatic > Freshwater > Lake ... | reverse complement strand
CCATCCCGAACAGGACCGTGAAACGAGACCGCGCCAATGATAGTGCGGAGCTCCCGTGCGAAAGTAGGTCACCGCAAGGCTTCCCCTTACCATCAAAAGCCCTCCATAAGAGGGCTTTTGTGTTTTGGGGTTGCGCATCGCAGACTTCGCCCAATGCGGCGAAGGTGCATGTTTTAAAGCTCAGAATAGTCATTCTCTCGTTGCGCTCGTTCTGCTAGAATCCAACCTCTTTTAAGATGGGCTTCGGCCCATTTTTTGTTTGTCGCCCGACATTTGGACTTGCAATTCATCGTTCGCCGAGCGGTAGAACACCTCGGTTTCGAGTTGGTCGACCTTGAGGTTTCAGGTCGATCAGGGTTGTTGCGCGTATTTATCGACCGTCCTCAAGGTTTTTCTCCGCCCGCGCCTTTGCAAGCTAGCGCCATAGCGCTCGACGACTGCGTTTTGGTGAGTAACCACCTGACGAGGGTTTTGGAGGTGGAGCTCGTGGACTACGGCCGGCTGGAGGTATCCTCGCCTGGGCTTGACCGGCCCTTAAAGGCAAGGGGGGACTTCGAGCGTTTTTCGGGTGCAAGGGCCACGGTTACCTTGCGGCTCCCGCTAAACGGACGAAAGCGTTTTTCGGGTACCTTGATGGGGCTTGATGGTCAGGCCGTGGTACTTGTTGTTGACGGCAGTCCTGTTCAATTGCCGTTGATGGATATCGATAAGGCCCGGCTCGTGCCGGACATTTGAGAAAGGGTGAAAGTCAATCGGTTATGTCCGCTGTGACTGCCAGAAGCGAAATGGTTGCCGCTGGTAATGCTCGTTGCAGCCCGAGTCGTGGGTTTTCCTCGCACGCTAGTTGACGCGCCTTGGTTAACTCTCGCCGGAACACTCGATTCACTCCCACCCGCTGACTGGAGACACCGTGAGCAAGGAGATTTTGCTGCTCGTCGATGCACTCGCACGCGAGAAGAATGTTGACCGGGAGACCGTTTTTGGGGCTCTGGAGCTTGCTCTCGCATCGGCTACCAAGCGCCGATTCCGTGAGGAATCAGATGTCCGTGTGTCCATCGACCGAGAGAGCGGGAACTATCGAGCGTTCCGTCGATGGACGATTATTCCCGAAGAGGAGTTCACGGATTCGGGGATCCACATGCTCATTGATGAAGTCCTGCCAGACCGGCCGGATGCAAAGTTTGGCGATGTGGTGGAAGAGGAACTCGAGCCCGAGGATTTCGGACGGATCGGTGCCCAAACTGCCAAGCAGGTCATCCTGCAGAAAATACGTGACGCTGAACGCGAGCAGATTCTTAACGATTTTCTCGAACGTCAGGAGCACTTGGTTACCGGCACGATTAAGCGTATGGAGCGCGGGAACGCAATCATAGAGTCTGGTCGCCTCGAGGCCATGTTGCCCCGTGAACAGATGATTCCCAAAGAAAATCTCCGGGTTGGAGATCGTGTTCGGGCTTTTCTTCATAAGATCGATCGGACGGCGCGCGGACCGCAACTACTCCTCTCACGCATTGCGCCTGAGTTCCTGGTGAAACTGTTCGAGTTGGAAGTCCCCGAAATTGAAGAGGGTTTGTTGGAAATCAAGGCGGCCGCCCGAGACCCAGGCTCCCGGGCGAAGATCGCCGTCAAATCTAATGATTCGCGCATCGATCCGATTGGTACATGCGTCGGGATGCGTGGGTCGCGTGTGCAGGCAGTCACTCAGGAACTAGCTGGTGAAAGGGTCGATATCGTTTTGTGGTCGCAGGAGCCAGCGCAGTTCGTCATCAATGCCCTGATGCCCGCCGAGGTATCCAGCATTGTCGTGGACGAGGACACCCACTCAATGGATGTGGTGGTGGATGAAGAGAACCTTGCCCAGGCAATCGGTCGCACAGGCCAAAATGTGAGGCTTGCGACGGAGCTTACCGGTTGGACGCTAAACCTCATGACCGAGAGTGAATCGGCCGAAAAACAGGAGCAAGAGGCGGCCAGCGTCAAGGACCTCTTCATGTCTAAACTTGATGTGGATGAGGAAGTCGCGGAAATACTCGTGGGAGAGGGGTTTTCCACCTTGGAAGAGGTGGCCTACGTCCCGATTAACGAAATGCTGGAAGTCGAGGCATTCGACGAAGACACTGTGAATGAGCTACGGGCACGGGCTCGTAATGCGCTGCTGACCCAGGCGATCGCGAGTGAAGAGCGTGTGGAAACCATGGCGCAGGACCTGCTGGGCCTTGATGGTATGGATGACCAGACCGCGAGAGTGTTGGCTGCAAAAGGAATTCACACCCAGGAGGACCTTGCGGACCTGGCAGTGGATGATCTTGTGGAACTCACCCAGATGGACGCGGAGCGGGCTAAGCAGCTCATTTTGACGGCTAGAGCGCCGTGGTTTGCCTGAAGGACTCTGGAGCGTTTTCTACATGGCGCAGATGACAGTTGCAAATTTTGCGGTAGAGCTCAAGGTCGAGCCCTCTCGGCTTCTCGAGCAGCTCAACGCAGCAGGAGTCCACAAGTCAAGGCTTGATGAGCCCTTGAGTGAGCACGACAAGGCACAACTGCTTGATTACCTTTCTCGAATGCACGGAGCCTCGGAGCCGCGCAAGAAGATAACGCTTACGAGGCGGCAGACTACCGAGATCAAGCAGGCTGATTCCACCGGGCGTGCCCGAACCATTCAAGTGGAGGTTCGCAAGAAACGCGTTTTTGTGAAGCGGGACGCGGTCTCTGACGAAGCGCCCCAGGATGCCACTGTCGCGGTCGAACATGCTGAATCCCTAGCATCCCCTGCGCCCGTCGTGGACGACGCCCAGGTCGCTCTGCGCGAGGAGGAGGCCCGCAAACAGGCTGAGCTTATCGCACGCCAAACGGAAGAGGCCAAGGCCAAGAAAGAAAGGGCAACGCGAAAGAAGGGGGAGGAATCGGCTTCCTCCGAGGCGCCTCCTCCGCCTCCTCCGCCACTTCCGGCCGTCGTCGAGCCTGTCGTACCGGTCGGGCTACCGGCTGCCGCGCCGGTAGTTGCAGCTCCTAATTCTGGCACCCTCCATCGCCCCGCCGCAAAACTTGGTGAATCCGGGGACAAGAAAAAGACTTCCAAAGACGGCTGGAGAGACGAAAGCGCTAAGCGTCGAGGTCTCAAGACGCGTGGCGACACGGGGGCGGGGGATGGATGGCGCGGCCGTAAGGACCATGGGCGTCGCTCTGAAGGAACGCAGCACCAGTTTTCTCTGCCTACCGAGCCTATGGTGCGTGAAGTGCTCGTGCCCGAGACCATTACCGTGGCGAACTTGGCGCAACGCATGTCCGTGAAGGCTGCCGAGGTGATAAAGGCGCTCATGAAACTTGGCACCATGGTCACCATCAACCAGGTTCTTGATCAGGACACGGCCATGATTTTGGTCGAGGAAATGGGGCACGTTGCCAAGCGCGCCAAGCTTGACGACCCCGAAGCGTATTTGACAGATGCTTCCCAGGAGCCCGAAGTGGTCGCCGAACCACGAGCTCCCGTGGTGACGGTAATGGGGCACGTAGACCACGGCAAGACATCGCTGCTCGATTACATTCGCCGCACCCGCGTGGCGAGTGGCGAGGCGGGTGGCATAACCCAACACATCGGCGCCTACCACGTGGACACACCCAGGGGCACGGTGACTTTCCTCGACACACCGGGGCACGAGGCGTTCACGGCCATGCGCGCGCGGGGTGCCCGGGTGACTGATCTGGTGGTGTTGGTTGTTGCTGCAGACGATGGTGTCATGCCGCAAACCATCGAGGCTGTTTCCCATGCCAAGGCAGCCAAGGTTCCCTTGGTGGTGGCCGTCAACAAGATTGACAAACCCGAGGCGAACTCCGAGCGAGTTCGCCAGGAACTCGTGGCTCGCGAAGTGGTGCCTGAGGAGTGGGGTGGTGACACCATGTTCGTGGATGTGTCGGCTCGCACCGGCCAGGGTGTTGACACCCTCATCGAAGGCATCCTCCTGCAGGCGGAGGTTCTTGAACTACGGGCGCCTCGCAGCACCCCGGCCAAAGGTATCGTCATCGAGTCACGGCTGGACAAGGGTCGGGGACCGGTGGCGAGTGTGCTGGTTCAGTCTGGCACGTTGAAGCGCGGTGACGTGGTTTTGGCGGGGGCGGTATTCGGCAGAGTGCGGGCTTTGATCGATGAGGCGGGCAAGAGCGTGCAGGAGGCCGGGCCCTCGATTCCGGTGGAAGTCCTCGGTCTTTCCGAGGTGCCGCTGGCGGGGGAGGAGGTGCTCGTGGTTGCCGACGAGCGAAAGGCTCGCGAGATAGCGCTGTTTCGCCAGGGCAAGTACCGAGATGTGAAACTCGCGAAGCAGCAGGCGGCCAAGCTTGATAACGTTTTCGAGCAAATGGCCACGGGGCAGGCGAAGTCCCTTTCGCTCATCATCAAGGCCGATGTCCAGGGCTCCTACGAGGGGCTTACTCACGCCCTGGAAAAGCTCTCCACCGACGAGGTGAAGGTAAACATCATTCACGCGGGTGTGGGAGCCATCACCGAGTCGGACATCAACCTAGCACTCGCCTCCAACGCAGTGGTGATCGGGTTCAATACCCGTGCGGACGCTACCTCCAAGAAACTCGTGGCCGCTCATGGAATCGATGTCCGCTACTACAACATTATCTATGAAGCCGTGGATGACGTTAAAAACGCCCTCTCGGGAATGCTGGCGCCAGAGCGCAAGGAGAACATAACCGGCTTGGTCGACGTCCGCCAGGTTTTCCACATCTCCAAGGTGGGTACTGTTGCTGGTTGCTATGTGCTCGAGGGGTTGGTGCGCCGGAACTCGCTGGTGCGGGTGCTGCGTGACAACGTGGTGATTCACACTGGGGAACTGGACTCCTTGAAACGCTTCAAGGACGACACTCGCGAGGTCAAGGCAGGCTTCGAGTGCGGGCTCTCAGTCAAGGGATTCGACGATATCAAGGTCGGCGACCAGGTCGAAGCCTACGAAGTGGTTGAAGTGGCGCGATCGCTTTAATGCCCTCGCGAGCGCTGGCAAGATGACTAAGCCAGGATCGCGCACGTCTCGCCTCGCAGAGCAGATCCAGCGTGATCTTGCGGAAATCCTGCGCATTGAGATGAACGACCGGCGCCTCGGCTTGGTGACGCTGACCGACGTGGAGCTTTCCCCCGACCATTCCCATGCGAAGGTGTTCTTCACCACCATCGGCGGGACCGAAGGCCGCTCGGCCTGTGAGGCGCTGTTCGCGACCGCATCAGGATTCCTGCGCTCCCGGCTCGCCCATGAGATGAGTACCCGGACAGTGCCGCAGCTTCAGTTTCAGTTCGATGAATCCGTCGAGCGCGGCATGCGCCTGTCGCGCCTGATAGACGACGCAGTGGCGGATGACCGTCGTCGCGGGGAAGATTGAACATTCGCAGCATCGCCTGCGTGGCGTTAGTTTCATGAGGCCGCCGTGGCGTCGCGTAGATGGCGTGCTCGCGCTGGACAAACCCGTAGGGCCATCGTCCACGTCAGTGCTCCAGCATGTCCGCCGGTTGTATCGGGCACAGAAAGCAGGACACGGTGGCACCCTTGATCCTGCTGCCAGCGGGTTATTGGTGCTGCTGTTTGGAGAAGCGACGAAGTTTTCCCAGTGGCAACTCGGTGGCGCAAAAACCTACACCGGTACGATCCGCCTTGGAGTCACGACTTCCACTGATGACGCGGAAGGTGAGGTGTTGCAACGATGCCCAGTGACTTCAGAGGCTGTTGACCTGTCTGCTCTGGCCAACCGCTTCACGGGCACTTTCTTGCAAAGACCACCAATGTTCAGTGCATTGAAGCGCGAAGGCAGACCGCTGTATGCCTACGCTCGTAAAGGCCTCGCTGTGGACATTGCTCCCCGGGAAGTGGTGATCGAACGGCTAGCTCTGTCGCGGCTGGGCTCCGAGCAACTGCTCTTCGCAGTGGACTGTGGCAGCGGCACCTACATTCGTTCTCTCGCCCGTGACATTGGCGAGGCTTTGGGCTGCGGCGCACATCTTGAGTCCTTGCGCCGAACCCATGCAGGTGGTCTCGACGTGGCGAAGGCTGTATCCGTGGAGGCACTTGAGGCCGCGACTGCGGAAGAGCGTAACGGGCTACTCTTGCCGCCCGACGCATTGCTCTGGGCATTGCCGCGTGTGGACTTGCAGGCCCCTACGGCTAAGGCTTTGACTGCTGGCCAGCCGGTTTTCCAGGAAACAGAGCAACAGATTGGTTTTTCAAGGGTTTACGGCCCTGACGGCGATTTTCTTGGCGTTGCGGAGGCGACTCCCTCGGGGCGCTTGCTGGCGCGCCGGCTGATGGCCCCGACCTAGTCTGCCACAGTGTGCTAAGCCGCTAAATCTGCTTGGAAACGGCAGCGGCTATCCGTACAATCCGCGGTTTTTAGAGGAGCTACAGACGATGTCCGTGACCGTTGCCGCTAAGGCGCAAATCGTCCAGGACTACCAGCGCAGCAAGGCCGACACCGGATCCCCCGAGGTGCAGGTCGCCTTGCTCACGGCCCGCATCAACGGATTGACTGACCATTTCAAGGCTAACGTCAAGGATCATCACTCGCGGCGCGGTCTGCTGCGGATGGTTAGCCGTCGTCGCAAGTTGCTTGATTACCTGCGCTCCACCAACGCTGACGGCTATCGCAAGCTGATCGAGCGCCTCGGTCTGCGCAAGTAACGCTTTTTCCCGCCCGCCGACAGATCGTCCGCCGTCTCGTGGGCGACCTGCCACCCTCCCAATTGCGGACGCATTGGCCGAATCGAACGTCTTCGTGGCGGCCACCCAGGGATGCCCTTAAGGCCACTTTGGGACCACGTCCGTTTGTGCCAGGACTGAACCAACGCGATGAACATCGTTAGCAAAACCATCCAATACGGCCGCCATACCCTGACCATCGAGACGGGTGAGATCGCCCGTCAGGCTTCTGGAGCCGTGATGGTCAACCTTGACGAAACCGTGGTGCTCGTCACCGCCGTTGGCAAGAAAAGCGCATCGCCAGGGCAGGATTTCTTCCCTCTTACGGTTGACTACCAAGAGCGCACCTACGCTGCGGGCAAGATCCCTGGGGGATTCTTCAAACGCGAAGGTCGGCCGTCAGAAAAGGAAACCCTTACCTCCCGCCTGATCGACCGGCCAATTCGGCCTTTGTTTCCGGATGGGTTCTACAACGAAGTCCAGGTGGTTGCCACGGTGATGTCGTCGAACAATGAAGTCGATGCCGACATCCCCGCAATGATTGGGGCGTCGGCTGCGCTTGCCCTCTCTGGCATCCCGTTTAACGGCCCTATCGGCGCGGCGCGTGTTGGTTACCTAGACGGGCAGTACGTTCTGAATCCAACTGCTACTGAGCTGAAGGCTTCGCAGCTGAATCTGGTGGTTGCCGGTACGGCACAGGCTGTTCTCATGGTGGAGTCCGAGGCACAGGAACTCTCCGAAGAGGTGATGCTTGGCTCCGTGGTGTACGGGCACGAGCAAATGCAGGCGGTGATCGAAATGATCAACCAACTGGTCGAAGAGGCCGGCAAGCCACTGTGGGATTGGCAACCTCCGGCGCGCGACGAATCTCTTGTGAGCCGCATAACTTCCCTGGTGGAGAGCGACCTGCGCGTAGCTTACGGACTTCGCCAAAAACAAGCGCGTTCCCAGCGCGTTGACGAAATCCGCTCGAGCATGTTGCTTCAGCTGGGCGAGGGCATCGATGAGCGCACCGCCAAGAACGTTTTCAGCGATCTGGAAGCGCGCATCGTGCGCAACCAGATTCTGGATGGCGAACCGCGTATCGACGGCCGCGACACCCGCACCATCCGCCCCATTTCCATCCGTACCGGTGTGCTCCCGCGCGCCCACGGCTCGGCGCTGTTCACACGCGGCGAGACACAGGCGCTGGTGGTCGCCACCCTTGGTACCGCTCGCGACGAGCAGATCATCGATGCGTTGCAGGGGGAGTACACCGAGCGCTTCATGTTCCACTACAACATGCCTCCCTACGCCACCGGCGAGACCGGGCGGGTAGGTTCGCCCAAGCGGCGAGAGATCGGGCATGGGCGTCTGGCCAAGCGGGCCCTGGTGGCTGTGCTGCCCACACCCGAGGAGTTCAGCTACTCCTTCCGCGTGGTCTCCGAGATCACCGAGTCCAACGGCTCGAGCTCCATGGCCTCTGTGTGCGGCGGCTGCCTGGCCATGATGGACGCAGGCGTACCCATGAAGGGGCACGTGGCTGGTGTTGCCATGGGCCTCATCAAGGAGGGCAACCGCTTCGCCGTGCTTTCCGACATCCTGGGCGATGAGGATCACCTCGGCGACATGGACTTTAAGGTGGCGGGTACCGAGGGTGGCGTCACCGCCCTGCAGATGGACATCAAGATCCAGGGCATCACCAAAGAGATCATGCATGTGGCCCTGCTGCAGGCTCGAGAGGGTCGCCTGCACATCCTCGATCACATGAAGGGCGCCCTGGGCGCACCGCGCGCCGAGCTGTCCACCTTTGCGCCGCGGATGATCACCATGAAGATCAAGGCCGAGAAGATTCGCGACGTCATTGGCAAGGGCGGCGCCGTCATTCGGGCTCTCACCGAGGAAACCGGAACCACCATCGACATTCAGGACGACGGCACCGTCACCATCGCGTGCGTTTCTTCCGAGGGTGGTGAACTCGCGCGTAAGCGCATCGAAGAAATCACCGCCGAGGTGGAGGTGGGTCGCATCTACGACGGTACAGTGCTAAAGCTACTCGACTTCGGAGCCATCGTGAGCGTGTTGCCTGGCAAGGACGGTTTGCTGCATATCTCGCAGATTGCCAACGAGCGCGTCAATAGCGTGGCCGATCACCTCAAGGAGGGTCAGGCCGTACGTGTGAAGGTTCTTGAAGCTGACGAAAAGGGGCGTCTGCGCTTGTCCATGAAAGCCATTTCCGCTGACGGGGGGAGTTAAACCGCGTTCTAGCGATTAGTCGAGAAATAATAAGGCCCGCGAGACTCGCGGGCCTTCTTTTTTCCGTCGGCGGGGTTGGGGCGCGGTAGTAGCCCCTCTGGTCAGTGCGCTGCAGCGCCCGCTGCACCGCTGACCACCAACTCCGTGAAGGGCGGCACATAGGCCTGCAGCGTCACTACCAGGCCCACCAGGGCCGCCAGTACGATGCTGTGCCAGAACACGTAGCGCAAGATGTCGCCTTCATGACCGTACCAACGCGTGGCAGTTGAAGCCACGACGATGCTCTGCGCGTCGATCATCTTGCCCATCACCCCTCCAGAGCTGTTGGCCGCAGCCATGAGTTCCGGGCTCAGGTTGAGCTGCTCGGCCGTGACACGCTGCAGACCGCCGAACAATACGTTAGATGCGGTATCGGAGCCCGTCAACGCCACGCCAAGCCAGCCCAGCATGGTGCCGAAAAACGGGTACAGCACACCGGTATGGGCGAAGGCGAGCCCCAATGTGGCGTCCGTGCCCGAGTAGCGGGTCACGAAGCCCAGTGCCAGCATGGCCGAAATGGTCATCAACGAGTAGCGTGTGAGAACAATGGTTTCCCAGTATTTGCGCAGCAAGCCTGCGAAGGAATACCCCATGAACAAACCCGACAGGATCGCTGCGATGAAGATGCTGGTGCCTGTGGCAGACAGCCAATTGAGACTGTAGACGGCTTTTTCCTTGATGGGCTTTGCCACCACGGGCGGGACTTTTTCGATCTGCTCGTGCAAGCCCGCCAGCGGGAAGTCGAGCTTGGTGCTCCCCTTCCACGCATAGGGCACCTGCTCGGTTTTTTCCTTGCCGTCCACCACGACTACACGCTTTTCCTGGGAAAGGCCGTTCAGGGCGTCCTTAACCGTGGGGAAGCCCCACGCGAACACGAAGATCGTCAAAATGAACCAGGGAATCCAGGCGCGCACCACGAGGCCGCGGTCATGTTGCGCAAAAGCCTCGGGCGCGGGTTCCGCTCCACTGTCGTTTTCGTGGCCCTTGAGCTTGGTGGTGCGCCAGACTTCCTTCGGTTTCCAGAACTTGAGGAACACCGTGAGGCTGGCCATGGACACCATGGCGGCGCCCACGTCCACCAGCATGGGGCCGTGGAAGTTGGAGATCAGAAACTGGGGAATGGCGAAACTCACACCGGTCACCAGAATGGCCGGCCACACACCCTTCACGCCTTTCCAGCCCGCAAACGCCCAGATCAGCCAGAAGGGTACCAGTACCGAAAAGAACGGCAACTGGCGGCCCACCATGGCAGATAAGGCCATTTCGTCCAGCCCTGTTACCTTGGCAAGAGTGATAACGGGAGTTCCCAAGGCGCCGTAGGCCACCGGAGCGGTATTGGCAATCAGGGACAAGCCCGAGGCGGCCAGGGGGGAAAAGCCCAGCCCGATAAGAATGGCGCCGGTGACCGCCACGGGAGTACCAAAGCCCGCTGCGCCTTCAAAAAAGGCACCGAAGGCAAAGGCTATCAACAACAACTGCAGTCTACGGTCATCGGTGATCGTGGCGATGCTGTCCTGGAGAACCTTGAAGTAGCCCTTATCCCGGGTAAGCTGGTAGAGAAAGATGATGTTCAGGACGATCCACCCAATGGGCAGAAGGCCGAACAGAGCGCCGTTCAACGCCGACATGCCAGCCATGGAGGCGGGCATGTCGAACACCAGCACGGCAACCGCCAGTGCCGAGACGAGACCCCAGAAAGCTGCCACGTGAGCCGACCAGCGCAGGAAAGCGAGACCGCCCAGCAAAACCACCACGGGAATGGCCGCGCACAACGTGGAAAGCACCGCGTTGTTCAACGGGTCGTATACCTGGGCCCAAATCATTGTGTTCACTCCTCCCGAGGCGCGCCAGTTTGTTTTGAGCAATAAGGAAAAGCCGCTTTGACGCGCAGGTGCGCGAGTATACCAACGCGCCTCCCGTCACCACGCTGCCTATAATCGGTCATGCAGCGATGGCATGTCGCGCGCTGCTCGACTGTGACATCACAAGGAGTTTCAGCGCCATGTCCGAAGCCTCCGGCACCGCCCGCGGCGGCAAGATCCTGGTCGATAGCCTGCTCACCCACGGCGTTGACCTCGCGTTTTGTGTTCCTGGTGAGAGCTACCTCGCGGTGCTCGATGGCCTCTACGACGTGCGCGACCAACTCAGGCTGGTAGTGTGCCGACAGGAGGGAGGCGCTGCCTTCATGGCCGAGGCCTATGGCAAGCTCACCGGGCGTCCAGGCGTGTGCTTCGTTACGCGTGGCCCGGGCGCCACCAATGCCGCCATTGGTGTTCACACCGCGCAACAGGACTCCTCGCCCATGATCCTCTTCGTCGGCCAGGTGGGCAGCGATGTGATGGAACGCGAGGGGTTCCAGGAAGTGGACTATCGCAAGATGTATGGCTCCATGGCCAAGTGGGTGGCGCAGATCGACCGCGCCGATCGGATCCCGGAGATGGTGAGTCACGCGTTTCATCTGGCGGTTTCCGGTCGCCCCGGCCCCGTGGTTCTGGCCCTGCCGGAGGACATGCTGATGAGCGAAGCCGTGGCGCCACGGGTCGAGCGTTATCGCCGCGTGTCCGCCAATCCTGGCTCGCGGGAAATGGCCCAGCTTCGCAACCACCTCATCCAATGCAACCGGCCGATGCTCATCCTCGGCGGGGGCGACTGGAACGTACAGGCCTGCAAAGACATCCAGCGGTTCGCTGAAAAGAACTACCTTCCGGTCGCCTGTACGTTTCGCCGCCAGGATCTGTTCGACAACCGCCACGGCCTGTATTGCGGCGACGTGGGTATTGGCATCAATCCTAAGCTGCAAAAGCGCATTGCCGAGGCTGACCTGCTCATCGTCGCCGGGGCGCGCTTGGGCGAGATGACCACAGGTGGCTACACGCTGCTGTCAGTTCCAAGACCGGAGCAGCGTGTGGTACACGTGCATCCCGGCGCCGAGGAACTCGGCCGGGTGTATCAGGCAAGCCTGATGATCAACTCGGGAATGCCGGAGTTCGCCGAATGGGCTGCGCAACTCGGTGCCGCCGAGTCTGAACGCTGGCAGGACTGGAGCGATGGGGCGAATACGGACTACCTGGAGAACGTGGCGCCCGTGTCAGTGCCGGGTGCGCTCAATCTGAGCGAGGTGGTGCATTGGCTCGATACCCACCTGCCCGAAGACGCCATCATTGCCAACGGTGCGGGTAACTTCGCTGGATGGGTCTCGCGTTTCCATCGCTACACGGGCTTTCGCACCCAGCTTGGACCCACCAACGGCGCCATGGGCTACGGCGTTCCCTCAGCCGTGGCGGCGAAGTGCGTGTATCCCGAGCGCATGGTGCTGTCCTTCAACGGCGACGGCGATTACCTGATGAACGGCCAGGAACTCGCCACCGCCGTGCAATACGGCCTGCCCATCGTGTTCTTCGTGGTCAACAACGGCATGTACGGCACCATCCGCATGCACCAGGAGAGGGAATTCCCGGAGCGGGTGCACGGCACGGAATTGCACAACCCGGATTTCGCGGCGCTGGCGCGTGCCTTCGGGGCGCACGGCGAGTTGGTGACCACGAACGCGGAGTTCGTCCCGGCGTGGGAGCGCACGATGGCCTCTGGTAAGCCGGCCGTGATCGAACTGCGCATCGATCCCGACGTGATCACAACGCGCACGACCCTGTCCGCGATCCGCACGCGCGCGCTGGCGCAGCGCAATCCCGTCCAGGGTTGAAAGGGCGCCGCTAGAAACCCGCTGCCTGTCCGTCGCGGCGGGTTTCGGAGGCTGCAGCGTAGCCCGATGAAGGCAGCCGCCGGATCAGCTGGGCTGAGCCGAACTCTAGGCTGTCCGCGGCGGCGCGCCGCACCCGGTGCCCGCGGCGCGCCAGTTCCTCCACGGTGGCGGCAGGCATGTGTGATTCCACCAGCAGGGAGCCGTCCTTGGCCACCTTCCATCGCGGAGCGTCCGCTGCCGCCTGGGGGTTCTGGTCGTGGTCGGCTAGCCGGATCACCATCTGCACGTGCCCCTGCGGTTGCATGTCCGCGCCCATGACGCCAAAGCTCATGATGGCTTCCCCCGCGCGACTCAGGAAAGCCGGAATGATGGTGTGGAACGGGCGCTTGCCCGGGCCTGCCTCGTTGGGGTGACCCGGCTGGAGGGTGAATCCAGCCCCCCGGTTCTGCAGGCTGATGCCGGTGCCAGGCACCACTACGCCCGAGCCGAAACCGTTGTAGTTGGACTGGATGTAGGAAACCATGATTCCGCTCTGGTCGGCGGCAGTGAGGTACACCGTGCCCGACGCGGGCGGCACCCCGGCGGGTGCTTTACCCGCCCGGCGTGGATCGATGCGTGCTGCACGAGCCTTGAGGTAGGACGCGCAGAGCATGTCGGCGACGCCCACGCGCATGGCCGCCGGATCGGCCACATGGGCGTAGGTGTCCGCGAAGGCGAGCTTCATGGCCTCCACCTGCAGGTGCACCGAATCGGGCGATTCGGGCGCCATCGAGGCCAGGTCGAAGCCCTCAAGCATTCCCAGCGCCATGAGCGCGGCGATACCTTGCCCGTTGGGCGGGATCTCGTGCAGCGTGTAGCCCCGATAGTCCTGCCCGATGGGGATCACCCAGTCGGCACGGTGAGCCTCCAGGTCGGCCGCGGACAGCCCGCCGCCGGTGCGTGCGGCGAACTGTGCCATGCGCTCGGAAAGATCGCCGCGATAGAAGGCTTCGCCCTCGGTCTGGGCGATGCGCCTCAGGGTGAACGCCTGTTCGGGAAACCGGAAGCGTTCACCGGGGTCGGGCGTTCGCCCGCCGCGGAAGAACGCCTCGGCAAATCCAGGCTGTTGCGCGAGCAGCGGCGCCTGGGTGCGCCACTGGCGCGCAACGGTGGGCGAGACGATGAAGCCATTCTCGGCGTAGTGGATGGCGGGCGCGAGCACCCGCTCGAAGGGCAGGCGGCCCGCCCTTCTCCAAAGGGCCACCCAGGCGGACACGGCGCCCGGAACGGTCACCGTGTCCCAGCCCTCCGACGGCATGGACTCACGGCCAGAAAACCGGTCCGGCGTCCACGCCGCGGGCGCCCGGCCAGAGCCGTTGAGTCCCTCCAGCCCCCCGTCCTTCCAGAGCAGGGCGAAGGCGTCGGAGCCCAACCCGTTCATCACGGGTTCCACCACGGTGAGCGCCGCGGCGCAAGCGATGATCGCATCGGCGGCGCTGCCGCCATCCTGCAGCATGCGCAAGCCTGCCTGGGTGGCCAGAGGCTGCGAACTGGCCACCACGTTGTCGGCGAGCACCGGCACGCGCCGGGCAGGGTAGGGGAAGTCCCAGTGCATCACGTTTCCCGGAAGGCCTGCTCGCGCACCCGCCGCACGGTCGGCGCCACCACCGCGAGCAGCAGCAGCAACGCCAGCCCCAGCAGCGTGGCAGACAGCGGGCGGGTAACGAAGACGGAGAGATCGCCCTTGGAGATGGTGAGGGCGCGGCGGAAATTGTCCTCGAGCATCGGCCCGAGCACGAAACCCAGCAGGAACGGCGCAGGTTCGCAGCCGAGGCGGATGAACACGTAGCCAAGAAGGCCGAATCCCGAGGCCAGCAGCACGTCGTACACGCTCGACTGGAGGCTGTACACGCCCACGGCGCAGAACAGCAGGATTGCCGGGTAGAGCAGGCGATAGGGCGCCGACAGCAGTTTCACCCAGATGCCGATCAGCGGCAGGTTGAGCACCACCAGGAACAGGTTGCCGATCCACATGCTGGCGATCATTCCCCAGAAGAGTTCGGGCTGCCGGCTCATCACCTGCGGGCCTGGCTGGATGCCGTGGATGGTCATGGCCCCCACCATCAGCGCCATGACCGCATTGGGCGGGATGCCAAGCGTGAGCATGGGGATGAAGGAGGTCTGTGCGCCCGCGTTGTTGGCCGACTCGGGCCCCGCAACGCCTTCGATGGCACCCTGGCCGAAGCGATGCGGCTCCCGGGCGATGCGCTTCTCCAGCATGTAGGAGGCGAACGAACCCAGGGTTGCCCCACCCCCGGGCAGAACGCCCAGCAGCGAGCCGATGCCTGTGCCCCTGGCAATGGCGCCCCAGGCGCGTTTCATGTCGGCGCGGTCGGGGAGCAGGCGGCCGATCTTCTGCGACAGCACCTCGCGTGAGCCGCCGCGCTCGAGGTTCACGATGATCTCCGCGAAGCCGAACAGCCCCATGGCCACCACCACGAAGCCGATGCCGTCGGAGAGCTCGGGACGGTCGAAGGTGAAGCGCTGGTCTCCCGTGACCGTGTCCATACCCACCAGGCCGAGCAGGATGCCGAACACGATCATCGCCACCGCCTTCATCAAGTTGCCCTGGGCGAGAACCACCGCGGCCACCAAGCCCAGGACCATGAGGGAGAAGTACTCCGCAGCACCGAACTTGAAGGCCAGTTCCGCCAGGGGTGGCGCGAAGGCCGCCAGCGCCAGCGTGGCCACGCAACCCGCCACGAACGAGCCAATGGCTGCAACCGCGAGCGCGTGGCCGGCGCGGCCCTTGCGCGCCATGGCGTAGCCGTCGAGGCAGGTGACCACGCTGGAAGCCTCGCCAGGTAGATTGACGAGGATTGCCGAGGTGGAGCCGCCGTACTGCGCACCGTAGTAGATGCCGGCCAGCATGATGAGCGCCGAGACGGGCTCGAGCTGGAAGGTAATGGGCAGCAGCATCGATATGGTGGCCACCGGCCCGATGCCCGGCAGCACCCCGATCAACGTCCCCAGCAGCACGCCGCCGAAGCAGTAAAGCAGATTGTGGACCGAGAGGGCGACCTGGAATCCCAGGCCGAGGTTGTGCAGGAGTTCCATCAGCCAGCCGCCTGCGGCCAGACGGGGAAGGTGAGGCCAAGCCCCTTCACGAACACTGCCCAGCCCAGCAGGGACAGTCCGGCGGCCAGCAGGCCCGCCTCCAGCCACGAACGCCCCGGCTGGGCGGCGCACGAGAGCGCCACCAGGAGTGCCGTGGACAGCACCAGGCCGAGGCTCTCGATGCCAAGCCCGAAGGCCGCAACGGCAGCCAGCACCAGCACCAAGGGACGCAGCAGCGGGCGGTCAGGCGTGGCCCCCTGGGTGCGCAGGCCATTAATCATAACCAGCAGTCCGAAGCCCACCAGCAGGACCGAGATGATGCGAGGGAAGTAACCCGGGCCCATGGAAAGCAGGGAACCCATCCGGTAGCCGCGCCCGACCACCAGGGCTGCGGTTCCGACCGCGACGAACATAAGGCCCGCCATGAAATCAGCAGGCGCGCGAACGGAGCTCACCTTTTGCTCCTCCGTGGTTCGGCAGTGTTGTAACCGCACCGGAGGAACCTGGCGCGGCGGTGAGGGTGAGCCAACGCGCCCGCTCCCGCGCGGGCGGCTTTGTTTGCCCAGCGGATCACTGCTTCTGGAGTGTCAGGGCGACGGCTTCCGTGTGCCTGGCGACCACCACGTCGCCGACCTTGACCTCGCCGAACCGCTTCACGCTCGGCGGCACGTTCACGCGCCTCACCTTGCCTTCCGGCCCCCGGAGGTCGGCCCAGCGTTCTTCGTAGCTCAGTGCTTCCACCGTGGCGCTGACCTCCACCACCGAGGCCACCGCACCGCTGGGCGTGCCTCCCTTGGGTGCAAGAACCACCATGTCGCGCTGCGCGGCACCGGCAGCGCCACCAGCCCCGGAAACGAACAGCGCGGTCTCTTCCAGATAACGCACCAGGACCCTGTCACCCGCCTGAATCTGGTCGAAGTTCTGCGCCTCGTCCGGAACCGCCAGGGTGACGGTGTTCCCCTTGGGACCCTTCAAGGTCACGGTGCGGGCGGCCCTGTCCACGGCGGAAACGTTCACGACGGCCTCCACGACCTCGGCTTTGACCATGCCGGGCTTGTCCTGCGCCAACGCCGGCGCCGCGACAGCCGTGGCCATGGCGAAGAGAGCTGGAACAGCAAGCAGTCTGAAAAGCTTCATTGGAACATCTCCTTGACGTGGCAACGACGCAACGGTGCGTCCATCTGCCTGGATAGTACTGGCGGCGGGGGGCTACGATCCACTGCGACTGCCACGGCGCGGCAACTGGCCCTGGGACCAAGGCGCTTGGGGCGTTCCAGGCGCCATGGGGGGCTTTGGTATCATCACCTCGTCCCGTTGGTGAGCCGGTTTGATGGCTTTCTCGGGCGGTCCGACGCGCGTCGTGCCGACGAACTCCACCAGTGCCATGGCGCAGTTCTTCATCGTCCACCCGAACAATCCGCAGAAACGCCTGATCGACCAAGCTGTGCGCATGGTCGCGTCCGGGGCGGTCATCGCATATCCCACGGATTCCTGTTACGCCCTGGGTTGCCATCTCGCGGACAAGGCCGCCGTGGAGCGCCTCCGTGCCATTCGCGAACTGGATGATCGGCACCACCTCACACTGGTGTGCGCCGATCTTGGCCAGATTGCCCAGTTTGCCCACGTGGACAATCGCGCCTTCCGCCTGCTCAGGCGTGCCACGCCGGGCAGTTTCACCTTCATCCTGCGAGCCACTCGCGAGGTTCCGCGTCGCCTCGTGCAGGCGAAGCGCGACACCATCGGCTTGCGCATTCCCGACCATGCCGTGGCCCTGGCGCTGCTCAAGGCCCTGGGCGAGCCCCTGCTTTCCGCGACGCTCCAGTTGCCGGGGGACGATGCCCCGCTCCTGGACGCCGCGGATATCCGCGCCCGCCTTGAGCGGAAGATCGACCTGATCATCGACGCCGGCCCCTGCGGCGTGCTCCCCACCACAGTCGTCGACCTCACCGGCGAGGAGCCGGCGCTGGTTCGCCTGGGACGCGGGGACCCGGCCGCGCTGGGGCTGGCGGCGTGAGGCGGTTGCCCCCACACTAGCGCGCTGCGCCCCCGTGCGGCGCGTTTCCCAGCCGACAGCCCTTCACAGGAAAAGCAATGTTCGTCGATCGCGTCCTCTCCGGCATGCGCCCCACCGGCAGCCTTCATCTCGGGCATTACCACGGCGTGCTTAAGAACTGGGTCAGGCTGCAGCACGAATACGAATGCTTTTTTTTCGTGGCCGACTGGCACGCGCTCACCACGCACTACGATTCTCCGGAGGTGATCGAGGCAAACGTGTGGGACATGGTGATCGACTGGCTGGCCGCCGGCGTGGACCCGGCCCAGGCCACGCTCTTCATCCAGTCGCAGTTACCCGAACACGCAGAGCTGCACCTGCTGCTGTCCATGATCACCCCTTTGGGCTGGCTGGAAAGGGTGCCCACCTACAAGGACCAGCAGGAAAAGCTCACCGACAAGGACCTGTCCACCTACGGGTTCCTAGGGTACCCGCTGCTGCAAAGCGCGGACATCCTCATCTATCGGGCCAATCTCGTGCCGGTTGGAGAGGATCAAGTCCCGCATATCGAATTCACCCGCGAGATCGCGCGGCGCTTCAATCATATTTTCGGCCGCGAGCCCGGGTTCGAGGAAAAGGCCGAGGCCGCCATCAAGAAGCTCGGCGGCAAACGCAGCAAGCTCTATGTGGAATTGCGCACCCGCTTCCAGGAGCAGGGCGACGAGGAGGCGCTGCAGGCGGCGCGGGCGCTCATCGAGGAGGCGCAGAACCTATCCATCGGCGACCGGGAGCGTCTGTTCGGGTTCATTGAAGGGGGCGGCAAGATGATCCTGTCCGAACCCCAGGCGCTACTGACCGAGGCCTCGCGCATGCCAGGGCTGGATGGACAGAAGATGTCCAAGTCCTACAACAATACCATCACGCTGCGTGAGGATGCCGACAGCGTCACTCGCAAGATCCGCACCATGCCCACCGACCCCGCCCGGGTGCGGCGCACGGATCCGGGAGACCCGGCCAAGTGCCCGGTCTGGCAGTTGCATCAGGTCTATTCCGGTGATGCCACCCGCGAGTGGGTTCAGCGCGGGTGCCGCAGCGCTGGCATCGGCTGCCTGGAGTGCAAGCAACCGGTGGTGGATGCCGTGCTCGAAGAGCAAAAACCCATGCGCGAACGTGCGCAGGCCTACCTGGAGGATCCCACCTTGGTGCGCAACATCATCTCCGATGGTTGCGAGCGTGCCCGCCAGCTTGCCACCGACACCATGCGTGAGGTGCGCGAGTCCATGGGACTGCGTTACGGTTGAGGGGGCGGAACGGTCGCGTATCCGCAGTAACGGCAAGGAGGGCGCCATGGAAGTGGCTTGGTGGCATTGGGTGGTCCTGGGGATCCTGCTGACGCTTTTTGAATTGGTGATCCCTGCGTTCTTCGTGGTGTGGTTCGGTTTCGGTGCGGCGTTCACAGGCCTCATTTTGCTCGTTTTTCCGGCCCTGCCGCTGGGAGGCCAGGTTCTGGTGTGGACGCTGGCATCGCTGGCCATGGTGTGGGCCTGGTTCAGGGTGTTTCGTAAGGACCCGGTACGTACCCGGGTGGGACAGTCCACCGGGCAATTGGTGGGAGAGGTGGGGCTGGTGACCCGCGAAGTCCGGCCCTTCCAGGGCGGCGTGATCCGCTTCCAGAAGCCCATGCTTGGCGCCGATACCTGGAACTGTCGCTCCGAGGATTATCTAAAGGTGGGCGAGCGCGCGCGCGTGCTGGCAGTGGAGGGCAACATCGTCACGGTGTGCCGGGACTGATGGCCAAGCGTCATCCAAGGAGCTGAAAATGGGAATTGGCATCACGATCGTACTGGTGGCGCTGTTCGCGCTTGTAGCCATCACCATTGCCAAGGGTGTACGGGTGGTGGAACAGGGCCAGGAGTGGGTGGTGGAGCGGCTCGGGAAATACTACAAAACCCTGCAGCCCGGACTCCACCTGATCATTCCGTACATCGACCGGGTGGCCTACCGCGTGGTCACCAAGGACATCATCCTCGATGTTGCCGAGCAAGAGGTCATCACTCGGGACAACGCCGTCATCCTCACCAATGCCTTGGCGTTCATCAAGGTCACCGACACGGTCAAGGCCGTGTACGGGGTCACGGATTTCGCCGAGGCCATCCGCAATCTCGTGCAGACCACCCTGCGCTCCATCATCGGCGAGATGGAACTCGACTCTGCACTGTCCTCTCGCGAGCAGATCAAGGCGCGGCTCAAGGAAAGCATTGCGGACGAGGCCATCGACTGGGGGCTGACGGTGAAGTCGGTGGAAATCCAGGACATCAAGCCCTCCGAGTCCATGGTGCGCGCCATGGAATTGCAGGCCAGCGCGGAGCGCGAGCGCAAGGCCATGGTCACCCGCGCCGAGGGCGAAAAGACCGCCATGATCCTGGAATCGGAAGGCCGGCTGGAAAGCGCGCGACGGGACGCCGAGGCTCAGGTGACTCTGGCCGCATCCGCCGCCACCGCCATCGAGAAGGTCACCCAGGCGGTACACGATCGCGATGCACCCATGCTGTTCCTGTTGGGTGAAAAATACATTGCGGCGCTTGAAAAGCTCGCGGCCTCCAACAACGGCAAGATGGTCATCCTGCCAGCTGATTTGCCGGAGGCGCTGCGGGGCCTGATCGGGGCGCGGCGCAGTTAGGCCAGGGAAGCGCGGTCGCTCCAGGCGCTTAACGGCGCTGCTTCATGAGCCGTTGCTGCTCGCGCTGCCAGTCGCGTTCCTTGAGGGTCTCGCGCTTGTCGTACTGCTTCTTGCCCTTGGCAAGCCCGATCTCGAGCTTGATGCGGCCTTTCTTGAAGTGCAGATCAAGGGGCACCAGGGTGTACCCGGCTCGCTCGACCTTGCCGATCAATTCGCGAATCTCCTCGGCGTGCAGCAACAGCTTGCGGCTGCGGGTGGGGTCCGGGTGGATGTGGGTCGACGCCGTGGGCAGAGGACTTACATGGGCGCCGACAAGCCACACCTCGCCACCCTTGAGCACCACGTAGGCCTCGGCGAGCTGTACGCGCGCGGCGCGTATGGACTTCACTTCCCAGCCTTCCAGCGCGAGCCCGGCCTCGAACCGCTCCTCGATGAAGTAGTCGTGGAAGGCTTTCCTGTTCTGGGCAATGGACACGGGTGCGAGGCGATTAACGGGTGCAGGGTCCGGTATTCTAACGGCCGCTTTCCCGACAGCGGCTTTCGTCTTGCGGGGTAACCTGTTCCGGTGCAACGTGGCAATTGTCGAACGATCGGTTCTCGTGGAATACACAGCCAGCCAAATGTACGCACTGGTTGATGGCGTTGAGCGATATCCCGAGTTCCTGCCGTGGTGTGGCGGGACGCACGTTCACCTGCGAGAGCCCGGCCGCGTGCGGGCTACAGTGCAGATTGCCTTTCGCGGCGTACGCCATGCGTTTTCAACGGAAAACGTCAGCACGGCGGACGAGCGTATCGACATCCGCCTGGTGGACGGTCCGTTCCGCCACCTCGACGGCTCGTGGTCGTTCACCGCTTTGGGCGACTCGGCATGCAAGGTGCATCTGCGGTTGCGCTACGAGTTTTCCAACCGGATCCTCGAGCGCATCGTGGGGCCGGTTTTCGACCACATCGCCAGTGGTTTCGTGGACGCATTCGTAGCGCGTGCAGCGCAGCTTCACGTACGCGGTCGTGAGTGAGCGCGCCCGGATCCATGTGGAGGTCGTGCTGGCGTGGCCCGGTGACGCGCAACTGAAGCGCCTGGATCTGCCGGCTGGCGCGACCGTTGGGCAGGCGATCGATGCAGCGGGGCTAGGGGCTGCCCTGTCAGACGCGGGGGTTGGTATCTGGGGGCGTCGCGTGGGGAATGAGGTCGTGCTCGTGCACGGGGACCGTGTGGAAATCTACCGGCCGCTTCAGGCTGACCCAAAGGATTCCCGCCGCCGCCGCGCCGTTGCCAAGGCGGGGCTTGGATCCGCCTGACGCGCCGTCACTTGCAAAGCATATCGGCCTGCTTGCGGGCGTTGGTGATTTCCGACGCGATCTCCTCGTCGGTGAGAAAGCGGCGTTCACCATTGGCGTCGTAACGGGCCATGCGGCCGCCCGCCGCCAGGCCAGCGGCACGGGAACGGGCTTCGTCGCACGCCTTTTTCCTGGCCTCGGTTTCCTCTCGTGCCTTTTCGGCTTTCTTTTCCGCTTCTACGCGTTCGAGCCGGCGCTTGCGGAACTCCATCTCCTCTTCCTGAAAAGTCCGTGGAGTCGATGGCGAGGCAGACGAGGAGGATTGGGGTGGTGACGCGCTGATCGTGCTCTCACAGCGTACCCCTTGCGGGGGCTTGTTGGCGTATTGAACGCGGCCATTGGCATCGGTCCACTTGCAAATAGCCAATGCCTGCGGGGCAATGCCCAGCGCTAGGACAGCCGCGGTGATCATTGCTGCCGGGTGACTCATTGCGAAAATCCTCCGTTGTTGGCCGGTGCGGGCGAGAGCGACTCTCGTTCCGGCGGATAGTCGAGTTGCTGAAGCCCCAAGTCGGACAAGCGTTGCGCTTCTCGCGCGACGTCCATGCAATCCGCCCAAACGCGCTCGCGGCGCAACCGGCGCGCCTCGCGCAACGCACCCGCGGCCGTGGTCCAGAGAGCCTCTCGGCTGCGTGCCCGCGCCACCGCCAGTTCCGCCTGCGACAGAACCTCCTCGCACTCTGTCTCCAAGTCGCCCGCGCCGCAGTTACTGCACCACGCCAGCATCAATGCCAGCGGGAGGCCTTGAACAGCCTTCATCGCAGACGATCTCCCAGGATTGTTTGGCCGGAAGCCATTGCTCGCCTCCCGTTTCCAGAGCGGCTGGACGGGCGTGCCAGCACATCGCCCCGCTCGCGCACGCCGCGCCCGCCGTCCGGCATCACGCGCATATAATGCCGCTTTGCTTAAAGGATCATCAACATGCATGTGATCCAGAAGGCGCTGACCTTCGACGACGTGCTGCTCGTCCCGGCGCACTCCGCGGTCCTGCCCAAGGACGTCAGTCTCCGATCCCGGCTGACGCGCACCATACAGCTAAATATTCCCCTGGTCTCCGCCGCCATGGACACGGTGACCGAGTCGCGCTTGGCCATTGCCCTGGCCCAGGAAGGAGGGGTTGGGATCATCCACAAGAATCTTCCACCTGCCGCGCAGGCCGCCGAGGTGGCCAAGGTCAAGCGCTTTGAAAGCGGAGTGGTCAAGGACCCCATCACCGTGCCGCCCGACATGAGCGTGCGCGACGTGATGGAAATCACCCGCCAGTACCGGATCTCCGGCCTGCCCGTGGTAGAGGGCGCACGCGTGGTGGGCATCGTCACAAACCGCGACCTGCGCTTCGAGGATAACCTCGACCAGCCGGTGCGCAGCATCATGACCCCGCGCGAGCGCCTGGTGACGGTGAAGGAAGGCGCCTCGCTGGAGGAGGCCACCACGCTTCTTCATCGCCATCGCCTGGAGCGCGTGCTGGTGATCAACGGTGACATGGAGCTCAAAGGGCTGATCACCGTGAAGGACATCCTCAAGTCCTCCGAGCACCCCAACGCCTGCAAGGATGAGCTCGGGCGGCTGCGGGTGGGAGCGGCCGTGGGGGTGGGCGAGGGCACCGAAGCGCGGGTGGAATCCGTGCTGGAGGCTGGCGCAGACCTCATCGTGGTGGATACGGCCCATGGTCATTCACAGAACGTGCTCGATCGGGTGCGCTGGGTGAAACGCACATTTCCTCAGGTTCAAGTGGTAGGGGGTAATATCGCCACGCGCGATGCCGCCCAAGCGCTGGTGGATGCCGGCGCGGATGGAGTGAAGGTGGGCATAGGTCCCGGGTCGATTTGCACCACCCGCATCGTGGCCGGCGTGGGCGTGCCCCAGATCACCGCCATCCAGATGGTGTCCGATGCCCTCGACGGCAGCGGCGTCGCCGTGATCGCGGACGGTGGCGTGCGCTATTCGGGAGACGTGGCCAAGGCCGTCGCGGCCGGGGCCGACTGCGTGATGCTGGGTGGACTGTTCGCGGGTACCGAGGAAGCGCCAGGCGAGATCGAGCTATACCAGGGCCGCTCCTACAAGTCCTATCGCGGCATGGGGTCCCTGGGCGCCATGCAGCAGGGGTCCAGCGACCGCTACTTCCAGGATGCTTCCGTGGGTAACGACAAACTTGTTCCCGAGGGAGTCGAGGGGCGCGTCCCCTACAAGGGCCCGGTCACGGCGGTGATTCACCAGTTGATGGGCGGTCTGCGTGCCAGCATGGGCTATCTGGGATGCGGCACCATCGACGAAGTTCGCCGCAAGGCGCAGTTCGTGGAGATCACCTCGGCGGGGGTCCGTGAGTCCCACGTGCACGACGTGCAGATCGTCAAGGAAGCCCCCAACTACCGCGTCGACTGAGCCAAGCAACGACGTGTCACACGCGTGCCCCGGAGCCCGGCTTCCGGGGCATTCTTTTTTTCGAGGCCGCCCGCCATGCATGCCAAGATCCTGATCCTCGATTTCGGTGCCCAGTACACCCAGCTGATCGCGCGGCGCGTCCGCGAGAGCAGCGCCTACTGTGAAATCCATCCGTGCGACGTAACGGACGCCTTCGTCCGCGATTTCGCGCCCAGCGGCATCATCCTCTCGGGTGGCCCTGCGTCGGTGACCGAGGGGGAATCCCCCCGCGCGCCAGAGGCCGTGTTCCACCTCGGCGTGCCCGTGCTCGGGATCTGCTACGGCATGCAGACCATGGCAGCCCAACTCGGCGGCAGGGTGGAGAACGGCCTCGTGCGCGAGTTCGGCTACGCGGAAGTGCGGGCCCGCGGCCATTCCCGCCTGTTCCGGGACATCCAGGACCGTGGCAATGCCGAAGGACACGGCCTGCTGGACGTTTGGATGAGCCACGGAGACAAGGTCACCGAGTTGCCTCCCGGCTTCAAGGTCATCGGGTCAAACGCATCCACACCCATCGCGGCGATGGCCGACGAGTTGCGCCGTTTCTACGCCGTGCAGTTCCACCCCGAGGTCACGCATACCCTGCAGGGCAAGGCGATTCTCGACCGGTTCGTGCACGAGATCTGCGAAGTGGGATACGACTGGACGATGCCCGGATATATCGACGAGGCTATCGGGCGCATCCGGTCCACCGTGGGCGGCGACGAAGTCCTGCTCGGGCTCTCGGGTGGGGTCGATTCCTCCGTGGCCGCGGCGCTGATTCACCGGGCGATCGGCGATCAGCTCACCTGCGTGTTCGTCGACAACGGCCTGCTTCGTCTCAATGAAGCGGAGCAGGTGATGGCCACCTTCGCGCGCAGCCTGGGCGTGCGCGTGATCCACGTGGATGCCAGCGCTGAGTTCCTGGGTGCGCTGGCGGGTGCAAGCGACCCCGAAGCGAAGCGCAAGATCATCGGACGGGTGTTCGTAGATGTGTTCCAGCGGCAAGCCGCCGCGCTGCCCAACGCCCGCTGGCTGGCGCAGGGCACCATCTACCCGGATGTCATCGAATCGGCCGGCGCGAAGACCAAGAAAGCGCACAACATCAAGTCCCACCACAACGTGGGCGGCCTGCCCGACACGCTGCACCTCCAGCTTCTGGAGCCCCTGCGGGAACTGTTCAAGGACGAGGTGCGCGAACTGGGTGTGGCCCTCGGCCTGCCCCGCGAGATGGTGTACCGGCACCCGTTCCCCGGCCCGGGCCTGGGCGTGCGCATCCTAGGGGAAGTGAAGAAGGAATACGCGGATCTCCTGCGCCGCGCCGATGCGATCTTCATCGACGAGTTACGCAAGCACGGCTGGTATGACCGGACCTCCCAGGCCTTCGCCGTGTTCCTGCCCGTGCGCTCCGTGGGCGTGATGGGCGACGGCCGCACCTACGAGCACGTGGTCGCGCTGCGCGCCGTGGTGACGCAGGACTTTATGACTGCGCAGTGGGCCGAATTGCCCCATTCACTGCTCGCGACCGTCTCGAACCGCATCATCAACGAGGTACGCGGCATCAATAGGGTGGTCTACGACATCTCTGGCAAGCCGCCGGCGACGATCGAGTGGGAATGATTCGGCGTCTTTCAGGGTCTATCGGGGTCTATCGAAAATCGCTGCTAAGTTGTTGTCAAGTATAGAAAACGTCTGTCGAGATCTATCGACATCTATCGGGGGGATGCCTTCCAGTTTGACGGTAAATCTGACGGTAAAAATTTTGCGCGGACACCCTCCAAAATTTTTACCGTCAGCGATAAATGGCTGTTGACGGTAAAAAAATAGTAAGAAATAGCATACAAAACAACCACTTAACAAAGTTGTAGCGGCCAAATATTCGTGACGGTAAAATTCCTCCGAGAGGAGGGACTGCCGATGCTGTCCGATGGCACGCTCCGGGGCATCAAGCCCCAGGCCACCACCTACAAGATCGCCGACCGGGACGGGATGTACGTGACCGTCTCCCCGCGAGGCACGATCACTTTTCGTCTCGACTACCGGCTCAATGGCCGGCGGGAGACGCTCACGATCGGCCGCTATGGGTCCAAGGACGGGATCTCGCTGCTCATGGCGCGCGAGCGCTCCATGGAAGCGCGCAAGGCGATCGCCGAAGGCCAATCCCCCAGCCAGGAGAAGCAGCGCGAGAAGCGCCGGATGTCCGAGGCCAAGACCTTCGACGAGTTCACCAACCGCTGGCTGGAAGAAGCCAGGATGGCCGACAGCACCAAGTCGATGCGCAAGAGCATCATCGACCGGGACATCATGCCGGTGTTCGGCAATCGGGTGATGGCCGAGATCGGGCCGGAGGACCTGCGCAACCTGTGCGCCAAGGTCAAGGCACGCGGCGCACCGGCCACCGCCGTGCACGTGCGCGACATCGTCAAGCAGGTGTTCGGCTTCGCCGCGCTGCATGGCGACAAGGCGCCGAATCCCGCGGACGAAGTCGGCCCGTCATCGATCGCCACCTTCGTGGCCAAGGATCGTGCGCTGTCGCCGTCCGAGATCCGCGTCATGCACCGAGTGCTGGACGCCACCGCGACCCTGCCGACCATCCGCCTGGCGCTGCGCATGATCCTGCTGACGCTCGTGCGCAAGAGCGAGCTGATCGAAGCCACCTGGGACGAGGTCGACTTCGAGAACGCCGTCTGGACGATTCCGAAGAGCCGCATGAAGGCCGGCAAGCCCCACAACGTCTACCTGTCGCAGCAGGCGCTCGACATCATGGTGGCGCTGCGTACCTGTGCGAGCGGCTCCAAGTTCCTGCTGCCCTCGCGTTACGACGCCGATCGCTGCATGTCGAAGGCCACCTTGAACCGGGTCACCCAGACCGTCGTGGAGCGAGCCAAGGAAGCGAAACTCCCGCTGGAGCCCTTCACCGTGCATGACCTGCGCCGCACCGGCTCGACCATCCTGAACGAGCTCGGCTTCAACAGCGACTGGATCGAGAAGTGCCTAGCTCACGAAGACGGACGTTCATCACGCGGCGTCTACAACAAGGCCGAGTACGGTGAACAACGGCGCCATATGCTGCAGGAGTGGGCGGACATGATCGATGCGTGGGTGGCGGGGAAGTCGCACACGCCGACGTTGCTACCGCCGAGCATGAAGATGGTGACGACGGCGGCGCCGATATGACGCCACGTCTTGTCCAATGAAGTTTCGCTTTTCTTGCTGACGGGAACGCACAAGAATGAAAGTTGTACGACTGAAGATCACGAACTTTCGGAGCATCAAGAGCGCCGAGTTGCATTTCGACGGACACTGCTTGATCGTCGGGCCGAACAACGTCGGCAAGAGCACGATCTGTGAAGCCCTAGACCTGGTGCTCGGGCCTGATCGCATATCGAAGTTCCCGCCTGTCGAGGAGTTCGACTTCCACAACTCGCGCTACCTGGCTCCCGCGAATGCAGAGGGAGAAGAGCCGACTCCCGTGCCTATCAAGATCGAGGTCGTGCTCACCGACATCAACGCTGAGGTCGAGAATCGATGCGGCCAGCACCTTGAGTTCTGGCACACGGCTGAGAAGCGGCTCCTGAACGAAGGCGAGGCAGACGCAGCAAACCCTCCGTTGGTTGTCAGTTGTCTGCGGCTCGTGACTGAGGCTGCCTACAACGCGGAGGAAGACGAGTTTGAGGCGAAGACGTGCTACTCGCACAGCCCGAACGCCGAGCCTGGCGAGTTGGACAAGGTCAGCAAAGAAGTCAAGCGCCTGTTCGGCTTCCTTTACCTCAGGGCAGTGCGCACAGGCTCGCGCGCCTTGAGCCTTGAGCGTGGCTCGCTTCTCGATGTCATCCTGCGGCTCAGGGGCTCACGCGCAGGCCTATGGGAGAAGGCAATCGAGCGCCTACGAGCGCTGGACATAGAACAGGACGCGACGCACCTGCAGCCGGTATTGACTTCAATCGAGGCACGGCTCGGACGCTACATCGCATCCGACGTGGATGGACGGACCACCAGACTGCATGTGTCCCAGCTGACACGTGAGCACTTGCGGAAGACCATGGCGTTCTTCCTGGCGATGTCCAAGGATCAGACGCCCGTGCCGTTCCAACAAGTCGGAACTGGCACATTGAACGTTTTGGTTCTCGCCCTGCTGTCGTTCATCGCCGAGTTGAAGCCGGCGTCGGTCATCTTCGCTATGGAAGAACCCGAAATTGCGGTTCCGCCGCACACTCAGCGACGCATCGCCGACTACCTGCTGCACAACACGACGCAAGCGTTCGCCACGTCGCATTCGCCGTATGTCATCGAGCGTTTTGCGCCGGAGCAAACCCTACTTCTCTCGCGCGGGCCGGATTCAAGCGTCGCTGCAAAGAAAGTGTCAGAGGCAGGTGGCCTTAAGGGCAACGACTTCAAGCGGTTTGCCAGACGCGGTCTGACGGAATGCATGCTCGGCAAGGGTGCCATCGTTGTCGAGGGGGTAACGGAGTTCCATGCCCTTCCGGTGGCTGCGCGAAAGCTGGAGGAGAGCGACGACTCGCTCCAGCCGCTCGACATCGCCGGTGCTGCATTTTTTGACGCGGAGAGCGAGGGCGCAATGCCGAAGTTCGGCACGTTCTTCAAGGCGCTTGGCCTCAAGACGTTCTCGTTCTACGACTCCATCGCGCGTCCTCCAGAGAAGAAGAAGCTGTTCACCGATGCATTCGACGTTGATTGCGAGCATGCCCACACGGGTTTTGAGGTGCTGATCGTGAGCGAGATGTCGCTTGACCGGCTGTGGGCCTTCCTGGAGGACCTGCGGGAATCCGGCGACAACGGTAACTTCGGAATTCCCGCCGCGCGTCCCGCTGATGCAGACCTGAAGAAGCTTGCACGATCCGCACTGCAAAGCAGCAAGGGTGCAGGCTGGGCTGCAAGGCTCTTTGAAGGCAGTACGGTTGCCGAGCTGCCAGCGACAGTGACGGGCTTTCTCAAGCAGGTCTATGCATCCTTCCCGAAGCCAGCCGATATCCCAGTCGAAGTGGCGATCGGTGTTGCAGCTGCCGCGCCCGCTGAAGCCGCAGTTGCCGGCGCGGTGCCGCCGCCAAGCGCGGCGGCTTGATCGCAGAGCAATTGATGGATGTCTGCGACCTTCGCCAACAGCTCCTTGACTGTAGGGGGCACGCTCTGGTCATCGGGGGTCCGGGAAGCGGTAAGACGACGATCGCCCTGAAGAAGGCCGTTGTTCGCATTGGCGACGGCCTAGAACCTAGTCAATCAGTCTTGTTTCTGAGCTTCTCAAGGGCTGCCGTGGCACGGGTTGGAGAAGCCATGCGATTGGAGGTCCCAAAGGCCCAGCGCGCGATGTTGAGCATGCAGACCTTCCACTCGTTCTTCTGGACGGTTCTGTCGGCACACGCATATCTGCTCGGTGCACCGAAGTCGCTGCGCATTCTGTTGCCGCAGGATGAGCAGGCCATCTACGGAACGATCAAGTCGAAGGATCGAAACGAAGAGAACCCTGCATGGCAAGCGTGGTTGGCGGAACGAGAACGGTTGTTTCGAGAGGACGGGCGAATTGCCTTCGACCTATTCGCTGCGAACGCCGAGCAACTGCTCCAGCGAAGCGAGCACGTGCGCAGGCTCATCACTCAACGCCATCCGCTGATCATTGTGGACGAGGCGCAGGACACCAATGACCACGCTTGGCGCTGCATCGAGTTGCTGGCGCCGGCCGCTCAAGTGATCTGCCTGGCCGACCTTGAGCAGCAGATATTTGACCACCTCCCGGGTATCGGCCCAGAGAGGATCGTAGTGATCAAGTCGTCGTTGCATCCTCTGGAGATAGACCTCGGAGCGCAGAATCACCGCAGCGGTGGCACCGAGATAGCCACCTTCGGGCAGGACATTCTGCTGGGGAAAGTTCGCGGGTCGCCTTACGCCGGCGTCTCCGCTTTCTCGTTTAACCCGAAGCTGCAGACCGCAAGCGTTGTAATGCGTATGTCAATCGGCATGCTGCAGCGGGCCATCAAGAAGGCGACGGGGAAGTACGGCGAGAATATTGCGATCCTGACCCACTCTGGGGCATCGGCCGCCAGGATTTCAGCGGCGCTGAACGCCGAACCGAAGCCCGTTCGCCACAAGTTGTCGTTCGATGAGGCGGAGGCGATGCTGACGGCTCGCTTCGCGGCGTTTCTCCTTGAGCCGAAGCGCGACCGGGATCGATTGCAGGACCTCGCCACAGCTCTTCAACTGCTCGCGGCAGCGAAGCGAGCAAACGGACTAGCTGCCGCGAAGCAGTGGCAACTGTGGGCCGCGGCAGCTCAGGCCGGCAAGGCTCCGAAGGCGAAGTTCGTGCAGTCTGTGCTGGCGGTCATGGACGAGTTGCGCGGTCAGGGCTTTTCGGGCGACCCCGCGAAGGACTGGACTCGCGTCAAGATCGCTTTGCGAGCAGTCGGGGACGATCACTTGACCGATGCGGCGAGGAATCTGGACTACCTGGTGGCGTTCAATCGCGGGAAGCGAATCAGTGGCGGGCTTGGCGCGGTATGGGTGCGCGACAGGCAATACACCGGCGCGCGCCAAGTGCTTGACCTCGCATTGGCGCAGGACCAGATTCTTGGTGGCGTCGATGACCCACCTGGCGTGCAGGTCATGACCGTACACAAATCGAAGGGCAAACAATTCGACGGGGTCATCGTGGTCCGGGAGGGGCGTCACGATGGTCAGCAAATGGTGTCGTCGTTCGTGTGGTGGGGGGACCAGCCGCCGTATCACAGAAGCCGCAAGATACTCCGCGTGGCCATCACCAGAGCAAGAGCTCATACCTTGATGCTTGGCCCTATTTGGCCGCCGTGTCCCATCGTGGGGCAGCACAACTTATAGGGCGACTTTGGTAGTTGTGTTGGCCGCTACCCCCTCTCTCTAGATGGCCGGCCTGCCCGCTGCCGATAGTCCGGCGCCGGCGCCCTCTTCACGGGGCTGCTCCCCGCCGCCCGCCGGCTCTCGATCCAGGCCAGGACTTCGCCCAGATCCCACACCACGCAGCGCGCGGTGAGGAAGAACCGCTGCGGGAATTCTCCGCGGCGCTCCAGTTCGTAGATCGTCGAGTCCGCCAGGGGAACGATCTGACGTAGCTCGCTGCGGCGGATCGTGCGCCTCAGCCCCTTGGGGTCGGCAGGCGCGGTCTTGTACAACTCCCGGATCGCCCGCCCGTCGAACGCGCCCAGTGGCTCGGTCTCGCGCACTGCCTCCGTGAGCACTTCGGCAGCGTCCCGGCCGGCGGCACGATCGTCATCGATTCTCTCCGTGAGCCGAGGATCCATCCGCTCCTGCTTCGCGACGTCGGCGGCCCGAGCCGTGTACGTGAACTGACTTCCGCGTTTCATTCGCACCCCCGTTCTCGGTCGAGGAGCCGCCCCGGCTTCCGGCATTGGGCCGCGCGTAGCGGCCGCCGACCGACTTTCAGAACCGTAGACCTCGCGTGGTCGCCACCGACGTGGCGCCTCGCGACCCTGGGGGCTACGGGCGCTGGAACTCCTGCCAGCCGGTACGAGTGCGTCGTGCCCGAACTCGGCCGTGTCTGGATCGGCCAGGACCGTGAGGCGAGCGCAGCACTGGCTGAGGTGCTTTCCGATCGATGCGGTCGGGACAATCCCATCCTGGCGATCCTGACGGAAGCGCTTTCCGGTCTCGCTGACGCGGCGGCTCCTGTCGATGGAGCGCAATGGCATCAGCACCGGTCGGACATCGATCCGAAGGCCGTTCCCGGCGTGGAGCCGGAGCCGGCGATATCTGCGTCTGAAGCACTTGCGACCCACGTCTCGCGATCTACCTCGTCGGCCCCGTCGCTTCCTGAGTTGTTCGGCTGGCTCCGCGAAGGGCTGGCCGAGGGTTCGATCGCGATCAACACCCGCACGGCCCTGGTCCATCACGTTCCCGAAGGCCTGTTGCTGGTGTCCCCGGGCATCTTTCGGTCCTTCCTGGCATGGCAGGGTGCCGATGCGAACTCCCAGGAGAGCCTGAAGCGTCTGCAGCGTTCCGTCCTCAAAGCCGGGTGGCACCTTGTCGGGGCCGACGGTGCGAGCGTGCTCGGCTACGCGTGGACCAAGAACGGCAAGGCGACCACCAGGGTGCACGGGATCGTCATCGAGCAGCCGCAGCGCCTGCTCGACCCGCTGCCACCGATCAACTCGCGACTCGTGCGGATCGCGGTCGCTGGCGGCTCTGACCCGTGACCGCGCCCCTGGAAGGACGGCTTCGCGGCGCGCACGAGCTCGTCGCTGCCGGCATGTCGCTGACGGCGGGCGCTGCTGTGCTGATCGCACCCGGCTGGCTTTTGCTGAGCCCGCCCTGGCAGTTCGGGCTGGCTGCAGCGCTTCTCGGCCATGCCGCCTGGCGAGGCGGGCAGGGCGCCCGTACGCTCGCCTACCGGCGCAACCTACGGCGGCTGCGCGGCTTCACGATGGACTCGGCCTCGATGCCCTGGTCGCCGCATCGGCTCTACCTCGGCCGGGGCTTCCGGTGGGACCAGCGTCACACCCAGCGGCTCTTCGAGGCGCGCCAGCCTGCGAACCAGCGCCTTGCTGGGCCATCCTGGCGGCCACGTTTGCTGCCCGGGTCTGCATCTTCTGGTGACGCTCCCGCCGGTCTCGGCGGCGATCCAGCCCTACATGGCGTCGAGCCCGACGAGTCCGACATCTGGATGGCCCTCTCCGAGCGGGTCGGCCACACCCTGGTGCTGGGTACCACGCGGGTGGGCAAGACGCGCCTGGCCGAACTGCTGATCGCCCAGGACATCCGCCGGGGGGAGGTGGTCATCGTCTTCGATCCCAAGGGCGACGCCGATCTGCTGCGGCGCGTTTACGCCGAGGCGGAGCGCGCAGGGCGGGCCGACGCCTTCTTCATGTTCCACCTCGGCCACCCGGAGATCTCGGCCCGCTACAACCCGGTGGGCAGCTTCTCGCGCATCACCGAGGTGGCCACGCGCATCGCAGGGCAGTTGCCCTCAGAGGGGCAGTCGGCCGCCTTCAAGGAGTTCGTCTGGCGCTTCGTGAACGTGATGGCCCGGGCGCTGGTGGCACTGGGCCGCACACCCGACTACGAAGCCATCAATCGCCATGCCTCCGACGTCGAGCCACTGTTGGTCGACTACTTCGAGCAGTGGCTGGATCGGGAGCCGACAGCGGCCGGGTGGCGCGACGAGCTCGAGCGCCAGCCCATCGACAAGAAGAGTCTCGACAGGGGGCTTCAGTCGCGCGGGCTGCGGGCAGTGAGCCTGGTGGGGTTCGCCCGGCGGCGGCGCCTGTACGACCCCATCGCCCACGCGCTGGCGTCCACGCTCGCCTACGAGAAGAGCCACTTCGACAAGCTGGTGGCCTCGCTGCTGCCCTTGATGGAGAAGCTCACCACGGGCCGCACGGCCGCGCTGCTGTCCCCAGCGATGAACGCGCCGGGGGACTGGCGGCCGGTGTTCGACTGGAATGCGGTGATCAACCTGGGCGGCATCGTCTACGTGGGGCTCGATGCCCTGTCCGATTACGAGGAGGCCGCCGCGGTGGGCAATTCGATGTTCGCCGACCTCACCAGCGTGGCGGGCAGCCTCTACAAGTACGGGCCCAGTCGGGGCTTTCCGGTGCCGGTCAAGCCTCGGCGTATCGCCATCCACGCCGACGAGTTCAATGAGCTGATCGGCGACGAGTTCATCCCGCTGCTCAACAAGGCAGGCGGAGCGGGCTTCCAGGTTACGGCCTACACCCAGACCTGGTCGGACGTGGAAGCGCGCATCGGCTCGCGGCCCAAGGCCGGGCAGATCGCCGGCAACTTCAACACGCTGATCATGCTGCGGGTGAAGGAGCTGGCGACCGCCGAGCTGCTGACCACGCAGTTGCCGACGGTGCAGGTTGTCTCCACGGTGGCGTCGTCGTCGGTGTCCGATACCAACGACCCAGGCGAGTTCACTGACTTCGCCAGCCGCAACGAAGACCGGATCGCCCCCGAGACGGTGCTGATGCTGGCGCCGACCGACCTGGTGCAACTGCCCAAGGGGCAGGCCTTCGCGCTGCTGCATGGGGGGCAACTGCACAAGATCCGTATCCCGCTGCCCGGGGCGGGCGGCGATCCGCTGATGCCTGCCGGTCTGAAGGAGATCGGCGAGGCGCTGCGCGCCCGGCTGGACGGGCCTTGGCTGTGGCCTGAGCCTGCACCGGACAAGGGCGAAGGAGAGGGCGCGCATGGGCTCCCGCAACACCAGCTTCCATGACGGGGCGCTGCCGCGGGTGCTGCTCGCGCCGCTCAAGCTCGGGTTCGCGCTGACGCTGGGGCTCGCCGGCCTGCTGCTGGTGGCGTGGACGGTGGACTGGGTGTTCGTCGCCCATGTCTGGCCGGGGCGGGTCGACGGCCTGCGGACTCTGCTCACCGAGCAGCTGGCGGCCGGCACGGCCATGGCGGCCCGCCAGGACGGATTGGCGTCGGCGGTGACCGCGCCGGCCAACGCGCTCTATGAGCTGGTTTTCGAGGCGACGGGGCTGCATGAGATGGGGCAGCGGTTTGCCGAGGGCGCGCCGATGTCCATCCCGGACACGGTCGTGCGCAGTACCTGGATCGCCCGGCAGAAGACGATCGAGGTGGCGATGATCGGCACCCAGCTGCTGGGCCTGCGCGTCGGAATCTTGGTCCGGTTTCTCCCGCTCCTCGCGCTGCTCTACGCGGTGGGTGCAGCCGAGGGCCTGAGCCAGCGGGCAATTCGCCGTGCGCAGGCGGCGCGAGAGTCGGCGAGCCTGTACCACCGGGCGAAGTACGGACAGGTGGTGGTGCTGGCGCTGGGTGGGTCAGTCCTGCTGGTCTGGCCGGCGCCGGTCGCGTGGGGGCTGTGTGCCGGCGTCGGCGCCGTCTTGGTCGGGGTGCTGGCCGCGGGGCAGTGGGCGTACTACAAGAAGCACGTGTAACCGGTCAGCGGTACTTGCGATAGGTCGGACTGCGGCTCAGTTCAACGCCGAGCGCCTTGAGGATGGCTGCGCGAGCCTCCTCTCCCTCGACGGAGAGCGAACTGGGACTGCCCCAGAATGAGGGCGTTCTATGAGCAGTGCCAGCCGGCAGGGTCCACTCGTCGCCCTGGGAGGAGGACACCATCGTTCCCCGGATGTAGGAGCGATGGCCGGTGGCCGTTCGGTCGATGATCTCGAGTACCGCCGCGACGAACCGACGACGAACCGTGGCGCCGTTGAAAACGTCGCTGGGCGCGACCTTCGGCGATGTCGGAGCGGTGGATGCGGTGGCTTTGCTCATCGGCTACCAGTAGCTGGTGCGGCAACGGGACAGATCGACGAATCGCTTGGCCCGCTTGTCGTACGGCGTGCGCAGGGTGATGCAGTGGCCATCGTCCTCGATATCCCCTTCGAACTGCAACTCGGCACCACTGGGGCTCTTGACCGAGCAATGACCGAGGCAGCACATGCCGTTGGACTCATTGGCCTCGAGTTGACGCTCGGCGATGGCGTCCTCGATGTCGTTTCGTTCGCTCCGGGTCAGGAACGAGAAGCGAGGCTTGTCGACGTCGTCCAGGGGCTCGGAGAGCTGTATCAGTTCCTCCAAACGCTCGGGATCGAGCGAGTCCTCGATCATGTAGATGACTTCGGAGGCCGGCGAGTTGTACATCGCGTACTCCTCGACCGTCATCATCCTTGCGTAGCGCGTGAAGGACCAACCGTCGCCAGGTCTTCCCGGCTCCGGGATACCGAGGGCTTCGGCAAGTTCGTGAGCGGGGATGCAGCGGTACCTGGGGCTCCGGCTGCGTACGTCCTTTGCGACTGCCGTGCGCCGACTGTCCATGTCGAGCGCCAGGAGCTCGGCGAGCGCCTGCTCGGGCGTGAGCACGTCGGCTGTTGCAGTCTTGGGATGGTCGGGCATGGGAGTGGCGAATCGATTCAGTGAACGTTCGTCGAGGCGCTCTGAGGCGGAGTATCAGCAACGTCATCGAGCAAATCAAACCCTATCCGAGCTGCGTCGGCAAAATTCGCTGCACAGCAAATATCCCGTCAACAGCGAATATCCAGCTCGGAGAGGACTTCGTTTCCCTGAGACGTCGCACCGGGCAGGCTTCTGCCTCCTGGCTGGTCAGCCTCGCCATGGGGTAGGGCGCTTGGGGCCCGGCCCGTCGAGCACCGGATCGGCCGCCTTGGTGACGGGATCGATCCAGTCCGCCTTGCCCCGGGCCCAATCGAGCCAGTTGCGCTTGTCGTCGTCGAGCGTGCCTTGCGCAGTCGCCTGCGCTTCGACGGCCGCAGCCAGTGCCCTGATGCGGTTGGCGCGTTCGAGCCTGACGGCATCCCGGAGCAGGCCTCGAAGCCGCTCCGCCTCCTCGGACCGTTGCCGGACGGCGGCCTGGTAGCGGGCCTGCGCGGCTTCCATCTCGGACTCGCGGGTCTGGTGCTCGGCCTGCCGATGGCGCTGTTCCTCGATCAGCTCGACGACGCCGATGACGATGCCGCGCAGGCGGCGCTCCAGGGGCGTCTTGGTGGCGTCGTGCCACTGGCGTTGCACCCACCCGCGCACGGTGATCGTCAACATGGCGGTCGGGCGCACCGGGACCGCGTCGCCGACGGTCGTGCGCCGGCCGGGCGGGCGACGCGCTGCTGCGACGATCTGCTCGCTGATGGCCAGGGTCAGCGTGATGTCTCCCGAGTGCAATCGGGTAGAGCCAGTTTTCGGGTCGATGCCGGCAGTGATGTCATGGAGCGCCAGCGCCTTGAGCAACGTGTCGGTGATCCGCAGGGCGCGGTCGAGGCACCCGCGCGAGACGCGGATGTCGAGCGCCCCGGCCAGCTCGTCGGGCGGGGTGCCCTCGGCGCGATCGCTGTTCCCGGTCTGGCGCAGCGCGGTGGCGGTGGCTTTGACGAGGGGGTGAGGGTCCAGCAGTCGGTCCGGGACGGTGATGGGCTGCTGGCGCTCCTGAGCGGCGGCAGCCGCCGCCTTCACGGCCATCCGGCGCGCCATTTCGGTATCCGACAGAGGGATGGGGCCGACGGGTGGTCGCCGGCCTTCCCACGGGCCTAGCGGCGGCGGCTGTAACTGCTCACCCGCGGCGATCCGTGGCCACAGATGTCGGGCCGGCACGGGCAGGTGCAGCCGGCGGCAGGTGGTCAGGAAGGTGAGCTCGCACACGCCGTAGCGGTTCAAGAGCTCGGGGATGGGGCGGGTCCACAGCTCCTGGTAAAGGGCTTCCCGCGAAGTGGGCGTGGGGATGGGCAGCATGGCGCTCTCCGGTTCCGTGAGGGGACGGGGTAGGGCGCGCAGCGATCTCCGGGAGTTGCCCTTGGGTGTGAAAAATCGTAGTCGAAGGTGTGCGACGGGTGGTCGGCGCTCCGATCGCGTCAGACCGGGGGACTGCGTCGCGATGTGCCGCGAGGCACGGCGGTCAGCCCGACTTCGCCATCGAGCAGATCCTGATCCTGCTCCGCCTCCGGCCACAAGGCGGGGAAGTAGAAGCGAAGCGCATGACGTGGGATGCCAAACCGCAGGCTCCCGTAAGGGGAGTCCGTGGTGAGGAACCCGCGAGCGAGCAGCGCTGACAGCGTGGCGGTGGCCACGCGCTCGCCCAGGCCGGTCATGGCCTTGAACTGCGCACGTCCGAGCTCGCCTTGCGTGGCGAAGAGGTAGTGCAGGGGAAGCAGCGCCTCCTCCCGAACCCCTGACTTCACCGCAGCCGTCTCATAGGCGAGGGCCGCGCGGATGCGGTCCTGCATGCCCTGCACATCTAGTTGGCGGGCCATGAACTCGACCTGGTCGAGGCAGACCTCCAGGGTGTACTCGATCCACTGCACCAGCCCGGCCTGGGTGAGGTTGCCCCGTCCGTCGAGATCTCCGCGACGGTGCTCGTCGGCAGCCTGAAGCAGGGCCTTGTATTTCGATTCGGTACGCGCGTATCCCCGCAAGGGGGACCACAGACCACCCGTGAGCCCCCAGGCATGCAGGAGCAGGTGGGTGTGCAGCCGGGTGACCCGGCCATTTCCGTCCAGAAAAGGGTGTGTCCACGCCAGCCGATGGTGCGCAGCAGCCAGGGCAACGACGGAAGCTTCCCCCCGCCGGATGCTGCCGTAGACCTGCTGCCAACGCTCGATGAATCGGGGCAGCGACTGCGCTGTCGGCGCCTCGTGCCGGCCGACCGCCACACCGCGCTGGCGAAGCTCGCCGGGCACCAGGGTGCTGCCATCGGCCAGCCGCAGGTCGTCCGAAGGAAGGTCGCGGAACAGCTCCTTGTGCAGCCAGATCAGTGCTTCAGGCGAATAGAGCCATCTGGCGGCTTCTGGGCCGTAGGCCTCGAGCTTGCGGTCGACTTGGCCTTCGCACAGGGCTTCGGTGCGGATGTGGGCGACGGCCAGGCGCTGCTTGCGCGCGAGGTCGGCGTTGGCAGAAAAGTCCTGCTGCAGCGCGCGCTCGATGTCGCTGGGGCGGGTGTGCTCGCCCTCGATCCGGTTGGTGTAGTACGAGTTCATGCTGCGCAGGAGCTTGCGCAGTTCGGTCTGCGCAGTCTTGCCTGAGGCTGCCCCGAGGGCCGTGGCCTTGCGCATCAGGTCGCCGGCCTTCTCCAGCAAGGGCGCGAGCATGGGCTCCGCAGGCATCAGCGGCTCGAACTGGTGCGGGGAGTCGTACTGCTGGATGATCTGCGAATTCACGTGCGCGATTGTATGCGTGAAGATTGCCAATGAAAAGTCCATTGTTCGCGTCTTCATGTGCGAGATGAAACGCAGGTCATAGCGGTGGTGTCGAACATCAGATCATCGGGGTGAACGAGGATAACGTATATCTGCACGATAACAGCGTCGATGTTAAACTGCGGTAGCGCTGTGTTCGTGTGGGGACCTGTGACTGACCTCGATGCCGCCATTCGCGTGTACTTGAAGGACACGCTCGGAATCGACGCTCCGAGCGCCCCTTGGTCGGGCGCGCCCAGCTTGCCGTACTTCCTTGTGGATGCCTTCGACCTGAAGGCTCTGACGATGCTGGGTCGCCCCGTCCTGCTGGCCATCGACAAGCGGGCCGATCGCCCCGGCCTCGCCACCATCCGCGCCCAGATCGACAGGATCCGCGAGGGGAGCGGGCTCCCGGTTCTGTATGCCACGGGGACACTGGCCTCCTACGAGCGCAAGCGGCTCATCGAGCAGAAAGTGCCCTTCGTCGTACCTGGCAACCAGCTCTACCTGCCCGATCTTGGCGTGGATCTGCGGGAGTACTTTCGCAAGCCGGCGGCGCAGCCCCAGGGCGAGATCAGCCCGGCTGCCCAGGCCATGTTGATCGCCGTGCTGCTGGGTAAGCCGTGGCGGGGCGAGTGGGAGCCTGCCGATGTGCTCGGACGTCTCGGCTACACCGCCATGACCGCCTCGCGCGCCGCTCGGGAGGTGGTGGCTGCCGGCATCGCGACTTCGGAGATGGTCGGCAAGCTTCGGCGGCTGAGGGCCGAGGACACAGCCCGTGCGCTCTGGGGACACATCAAGCCCCTGCTGCGCAACCCGGTCAAACGCCGGGTCTGGGTCCTGCCGACCGCTGACCTTGCCGTGCGTGAGTTCAGGCTTGCGGGTCTCAGCGCATTGGCGCAGCAGTCGATACTGGCGGAACCAACGTGGCCGACCTATGCGCTCAGCCCTTCGCAATGGAGGCTTGCCTCCCAGCAGGGCGTCAAGCCGGTGCCTGAGGCCGAGCCCGGTGCCATACAACTGGAGCTGTGGAACTACAGCCCCGCCTTGGCGCCGGGCACTGCGCTGGTCGATCCGCTGTCGCTGGTGCTCAGCCTGCAGAGCGACGCCGACGATCGGGTGCAGCAGGCGCTGGCGGAGCTGGAGGAGCACTTGCCGTGGTGACTCGGATTTCGATCGACTCGACGTTCCGATATGCAGGTTAAGATTGACAAATACCGGCAACTCGGAACATCATGACCCCGTGGACTCCAACCATCAGCGAATACTGGCCCTCGCGGCAAACCAGGGTCTGATCCGGCCTCGCGACCTGGATGAATGGTCTCTGCCGCGTGTCGCCCTCACGAGGCTGGTCCGTCAGGGGCGCCTTGAACGCGTCGGGCGGGGTCTGTATGCGATCCCCGGTCGGCCTGCGTCAGAACATGGCTCCATGGCCGAGGTCGCCCGCAAGCACCCGCAGGCCCTCGTCTGCCTGCTCTCTGCGCTGCGAGTGCACAGCCTGACGACCCAGTCTCCGTTCGAGCTCTGGGTGGCCATCCCGAACAAGTCGCGCGCGCCCAGGATCGACTACCCCCCGCTGCGGGTCGTTCGCTTCTCCGGTGTCGGCCTGACCGACGGTATCGAAGAGCACCCGATCGATGGCGTCGTGGTCCGCGTGACCAGCGTGGCACGCACCGTCGCCGACTGCTTCAAGTTTCGCAACAAGATCGGTCTGGATGTGGCCCTGGAAGCTCTGCGCGAAGCCTGGGCTGCGCGGCGGGTGACCATGGACGATCTCTGGCGCTACGCGGTTCAGTGCCGGGTCGCCAACGTGATGCGCCCCTATCTGGAGAGCCTGTCGTGACAGGGCGAAATGTCGGCGCATCGGTGCGTGCGCGCCTTCTCGCTCGCGCGCGCGAGACCCGGCAGGACTTCAGTCTGGTGTTGACGAGGTATGCAATCGAACGCCTTCTGTACCGGATAGGCGTCTCCAGCCACGCGGACCACTTCTTGCTGAAGGGCGCGTTGCTTTTCGATCTGTGGTTCGACGTGCCGCATCGGCCGACCAGGGATATCGACCTCCTGGGGTTCGGGTCGGGCGAGCTGTCGCTCATGGAGAGCACGTTTAAGGAGATCAGTGCCATCGCCGAGGACGACGGCGTGACCTTCGACCCCGACACGGTGCGTGCAACGGAGATCCGCAAGGATGCGAACTATGCGGGGGTGCGCGTCGGCCTGCTGGGCTCGATCGATGGAGCCCGCTGCCAGATCCAGGTCGACATCGGCTTCGGCGATGCCGTGACACCGGATCCAGATGATGTCGAGTACCCGGTGATGCTGCCGGAGTTCGCTGCACCGAAGCTTCGGGCCTACCCGCGGTACACGGTTGTGGCTGAAAAGCTTGAGGCGCTCACGTCGCTTGGTATGGCAAACAGCCGGATGAAGGACTACTTCGATCTCTGGGTGCTCGCGCGGTACGCCGACTTCGACGCAGACATCCTGCGCCGTGCTGTACGGGCAACGTTTGATCGGCGCGCTACGAGCATGTCCGGATCGGCGCCCCTAGGACTCACTGACGCGTTCGCGCAAGATGCGCAGAAGGATGCGCAGTGGCTGGCATTCCTAAGGAGGAATCGGCTGGAAGGACTCGCGTTGAACGACGTCATCGCGGCGCTGGGGCGTTTCCTGCTGCCGGTCGTCGAGGCCGCAGCTAGCAATTCACGGCTTCGTGGTCGGTGGACGGCTGGTGGGCCGTGGTCGCAGGAGGAGAGTGCCTGAGCGCGTCGACGGTAAAAAATCGGCCTGAAAGATCTGATGCGACAATGACTTACGCGCGGTGGTGACGGTACGCTCCCAGGCAGAGGCGATGGCTCTCCTGCAGGGGACGACACCCCCGACCAAGCCCTCGCCAAGCCCGATAGACCTCGATAGATCTCGAAACGTGCATCCCGCGCAAATCGCCCGGAAACCCGCGTCAATGCTGGACCTCATCAAAGTGTCGGTAGTCCTGACGGTACAAGTCGGCCTTCGCGCGGCCAGGCCCAGTCTTTCCGAGGGATTGCCGGCTCCATTGGTGTTTGAGTGGGAGTAGGGGGACGAGCAGGCGTAACTTCCTCGCTCACGGAATCGGCTGCGTCTTCATCCTACCCGGTCGTCTGGTTACGGTTATGCGCGTCGGCGACTAGCCGCGGCCGTGATTCCGAGATACGGAGGCCGGACGAAAAGCATCGGAGCGCGGCAGGCTAAGGGTGGACCGCCCCGGGTTCCGTAGAGCCCCCTTGATTTGAGTCAGGCCGTCACGGCCTGCGCATCTGGCCCACGGCGGGAGTTTGCTTCATCCTCCGCGCGACGGTTGTAGCCGATGAATTCAAGCAAGCGATGATGGTTCAACCACGTCGCCCGTTTCAATCAAGGCGATCTGGCGCAGCCCGCGAGACCTGACGAACAATCTCCCCAGCGCGAGCATCCGCGGCAGCGGCTGGTTTGCCCTCCACGTCCCCGTGCCTCGTGTACGCGAAGAAGCCCCAGGGTTCGGTGTGTGACTACTGAAGAACCTACTTCAGCGCGGCCCCGGCGACAGCAGCGCTGGCGGTATCCGCACCTGTGGGTAGGCAAGGCGCAGTGCACGAATTTCGGTTTCGGCGTCGTCGTCGCGGCCGCTGCGGCGCAGTTCGGCGATATGTTCGAGCCAGGCTTCGGGTGTCTGCGGGGGCGGTGCTGCAAAGCTGTTGTGGGCCTCGCTGCTCTTCCGTCGAGTTGACTTATCGGCGTCGTGCAACACAGCGCTATCGGCCAACGGCGCTTCAGCAGGGGGTGTGGCCGCGGCTGCAGCCGCGGGTGGGGGGGCTGAGGGGGCCACCGCTGCACGGCGCTGCAGGCTAGCGCCAACGCTTTCGGGCGCAGGGTCGGGCGCGAGGGCCTGCGCTGCTACCTCCTTTGCTTTTGCCTTGGCCGTGGCGGCAGCGGGCGCAGCGGGTGCGGCCTCAAAGTCCCCGGACGGTTGCCGTTCAGGTGATGGTGCGGGTGCCGGGGCAGGCGCGCTGGCGAGTTGTTCGGGTGACGGCGCTTCGTCAAGGTGGGGCAAAAGCTGCCAGGCAAAGATGCCCACCATCAGGCTGGCGGCCAGCGCAAGGGGTACCTGAGGCCGCAAGCGCGCGCCCGCGGGGCCGCGCCCGGAACCGCTGCCTCCAACCGTCTGGGGGCGTGCGGCAACAGCCGGGGCGGCCGCGGCGAGAATCGCGGCGCGTGTCTCGGCGCGCGGGGCCTCGCTGTCATCCGCTTCGGCGCTGGCAGTGCGATAGGCGCTCAGCACGTCGGCTGCCTCGGGCGCTGCGGCAACGTCATCGGATTGTGGCGGGTCGCCGGGCCTGGGGTGGGCGGGTGGCTTCATCGCGGCTCCTTCATCGCCAGCCTGCAAGGGTGCTGCGCAGGCGCGCGAGGGCGTAGCGCAGGCGGCTCTTGGCTGTTTCCATACCCACGCCGGTCAATGTGCCGATCTCGGCCAGGGTTAGATCACCCTCGGCATGCAGCAGGAACACTTCGCGCTGTGGTTGCGGCAACTGCTCCAGCGCGCGCAGGAACGCGGCACCCTGGGCCCGCGTGAGCGCCTGCACCTCGGGTTGCGCCGCGGGCTGTGCCGGCAACCGGTCGAGCAGCGTTGCCTCGCTATCCCCCTCGCCGCTGTCCCCGCCGGCACGCTCGAGAGGCGCATCCAGGCTGGTGCCGGGGCGGCGTGCGCGCCAGTGGTCGATCAGCTTGCTGCGCGCGATGCCGTAGAGCCACGTGGTGAAGCGGGCGCGCGGCGTGTAGCCGGCGGCATTGCGGACGAGGGCGAGCCAGACCTCCTGGTGCAGTTCATCGGCGAATCCGCTGCCGTCGGTTCCCAGGGACCGGCGCAGGAAGCGGAATACCGGTAACTCGTGCTTGCGGTACAGGGCCTCGAAGGCTGACCCATCGCCCCCGGCATAGGCGAGCATGAGCGCGCCGTCTGGGTCGGCCGCGGATGGCGCGGCTCCCGGGCCGTGCGCCGCCGCGCCCATGGGCGCGGGGGTGATGCCATCGTCGTCGGCGCGTTTGCGATCCACGGCGCAGATTGTGGGCAATCCTGGAGGCCCCCGCGGTGCGATTGTCCGGTGCGGATCACACCGCGCGGTCATGGGTGCACGCCATGGTTTGCCCAGTGCCGATGGTCAGCGCGGCGGATCGGGCACGAAGCCGACGCTGCCGGGGAACGGATCAGGCTCAGGTGCCGGCCGCTCGCGCGCAGGCCGCGGGATGACACCCAGGGTCATCAGATTGGCGCGGCTGTCGTAGTAGATGGTGATGATTTGGTCGGGCTGCGGGCTGGCGCGCTCGAAGTCGGTATAGCCCACCTGGGACGATTCGCCGCGTCCATGACCGGTGCCAAGCCGCTCCTGTGGGCGGCGCGGTGCAAACCCCTCGGACAGGGCGCCATCGCCGCGGCGCGCAGCGCCCCCGCTCTTGGAGGCCGACGGGGGTGCGGAGCTGGCCTGCACGGAAGACTCGTTCGAGCGGCGCGACGACTCGGGCGCCGACGGGGCGAGCGGCGTCATCTCCGGCGGCGGCGCCTCGCGGAATAGCGCGACGCCGATGACACCCACGTCGCCCGGCCGGCTGGTGCGCGCCGCACAGGCATCGGGCAGCGCGGTGAATTCGAAGGCGGCAATGCGCGCCAGGCTCTTGCGCCAGCCTCGCACCTCATCATGCTGGAAGGGGCCAAGCACGTAGCCGGTCTGGTACCAGGCCGCGGTTTCGCCGGAGACGGCGTTGACGCCGTCCACCGAAACCACCGCCAGCACCCTCAGGGCAGTGCAATTGCGCACCACCACCGCGTAGCGCGCACCCGGGTTGCAAGCCACGTAGTGGCGCCCTTCGTGAAGATAGATCGGCAGCCGCCGGCCGGTGTCGCGGTCGATGATTTCCACCGCCAACACCGCAGTGGCGTCGCGGGGGGTGTCGGGGGCGGTGTGGGCAAGCGCTGGTGTGCCGCCGCCGGCCAGCCAGGCCAGGGCAGTGGCAACCGCGCCAGTGCAGAGGGTGCGTCGCTGCATGGTGTGTCTCCTGCGGACAGTGGACTGGGCGGGTCGCGGCAGATTTCGCGACCCGTGCCCATTCAACGGCGCAGGAGGTGAAACAGGGTCAGCGAGCGGCAGGAAATTTTTTTGCCCGGGGGGGCTAGGCCGCGACGAAGCCGTAGGCGCGGTTGCTGCGCTGCTCGCCGGCGGCATGCCAGCGGGCCTTCATTTCCGTCAGGTGGTCTTCGCTCACTCGCGCATATGCGGCTTCGGGCTGGATGCCATAAAGGCGCGCGGCGTTCAGGCCGAAGATGCGGCGCTTTACATCGCTGTCGGCGCCGCCCAGGCGGGTTTTCCAGCCATGCCTGCGGGCCATGTCCTCGGGAATTTCCAGGCGGCGCAATGCTTCAATCTGCCACTGCGGGCTGCCATACCACACCGAATCCGTTCCCCACAACACGCGATCCACACCCATCTCGTTCACCAACTGGCCCAGGAAGGCGGCGCAGAAGCGCGGATTGGCCACTGCGGAATTCGCGAAGGAGGAACCAATCTCGGCGAACACGTTGTTCACGCCGTGCTCAGCGGGTATGCGGGCAAGATCGGTGGACCACCGAATCCAGCCAGTGCTTTCGAACTCTGCCAGTTCGAGTTCCGGTTGTTCCAGCAGCGGCCGCAGCGCCGAGTGGTAGATGACAAAGTTCAGTTGCGGCCAGTCCTTGGCGGCTTTGGGGAGGTCGGCCACCGTGGCGTACTCCCAGATGCCCTTCCACGACTGCTCGTAGTCGCGCGGCAGGAGCCCCTTGTGCACGCAGATGGTGGTGATGCCGGCCTTCACCGCCTTCTCGTAGAAGGGATAGACGAGCTTTTCGTCGTCCAGGCGCCAGGCTGAACCGTTTTTCGTCGGGGAGGATGGGTCGCCGGTGGTGTAGCCCTTCCAGGAATCTGGGCGATATTCTTCGATGGCTTTGTCCACCTCGTCCAGCCAGCCGGGCTTGCCGGGATTGACCACCGAATGGGCGAACAGCCGCTTCGACCCCGCCACGGCGTTTACCAGCGCGCGCGCATCGCGCATCTGGTCGTTGAACAGGAAGTAGAAGTCCGGATTGTCGTAGGTGGCGGAGGACAGCAGTGCGAGCTTGGTGTCGCTGTCCATGAAAATCTCTCGCAGGTAGTTCTGGAATTTGTAGCGCGCCAGGGTCATGGGCGTGCTGCTCATGTCCGGGTTCCAGTGTTGCGCGGCATAGCGGCCCAGGTTGAGAAGACGCTCGCGCGTGTAGTCGTCACGCACGAAATGGGTCTGAACGTCGAAGATGAACTGCCCGGCCAGCGCCTTGGCGCGGGCATCGGCCATCTGGCGGTCGGCGGCCTCGGCCTCGCTCACGTCCCACACCGGGCCGAACACTTCGTTCATGGCGAGAAAGGCGGTGGCCATGCCCGAGGCCGTGCGCAGAAAGTCGCGCCTCGACAGGCCCTGGCGCCGTGCAAGCCGGCTTCCCAGTGACTTCACCAGCGCCTCCACACGGCGTTGCTCGGTGGTCTGCGGCATGGGATTGAACTCGCCATTGGAGACAATCTGGGTGGGCACGGGCGCGTCAAAGGCCGCGCGCTCCGCGGGCGCAACCCGCGCCACCTCTTCATCGGACAACCATCCAGTGGGTTTCTCGCTCATGGGGCACTCCTGCGATCGACGGTGGAAAAGCACGCCTGCGGTGTGTCCTCTTCTCCCAAGGGGCATCGCCCGGGGTCAGGCGCGAGCCGGCTTCCTGGATAAGCCAGCCGCAATGAAATCACCTCAATTCGCCATAGCGGCTTTCGTATTCCGCCATGAGGCGAAGCAGAAGGTCGGATAGCCGCTTGGCCGCGAAGGGGCTCAGCACGATGCGGTGCTCGAGCTCGATCTCCACCTCGGCTCCACCGCGGTCCCAGTTATGGTTCACGCCGAAATTGAGAACCACCTCTTCGCGCGTGCTGGTAGCGTTGCAAAAATTGGCGTAAGTGCTCTTGAGCGCCTGCGCTTGCCACTTGATTCGCGGTGCCTGGGTATCGGCGTTGCCGACTTCTTCTGTTGGGGAGTTCGCCATCGCAAGAACCTTTCTCGGGGAGGGTGGCGGTCGTAAGACCACCTTGCGCGCAGGGAGGATGCTGCCTTCCTGGTGCAGTTGCCACTGGATGAATCCGTTGGAACATACTCCGTGGCACAGGGGAGCGAGAAGCGCGGGCCGAGCGGCAAGCGATGTTTGCAACGGTGATTGATATCGGTTTGCACTGGTGCATTGCCAGGGTGAACTTACCGTGGCCCCGTCGCGGCGGGGCGAAATCGTGCAATCACGGAAATCACGGCAACCGCCATCAGGCCGGCAGCCACGCCGACGGACGCATCCACCACAAAAGACACGATGGTGAGCAGAACCCCTGCGTCACCGGGCATCCAGCGGGTGAGAGTTGCGTGTAACCACGGCAGGCTGTGGGTGAGAATGCCGCCACCCACAAGAAACATGGCCGCGGTTCCGGCCACGGATAGCAGTTTCATCAGCCATGGCGCCGTGCGCAGCAGGGCTTCACCCATGGTGCGTGCAAAGGCTGTTGCGGCGCCGGGCCCGGTGAGACGCGACAGCGCCAACCCCGCGTCGTCGAGTTTCACGATGGCGGCCACCAGCCCATAGACGCCCGCGGTCATCAGCAGTGCGACGGACACCAGCACCCCGATCCGGGTGCCCAGGGACGCGGTGGCCACCGTGCCGAGGGTGATGACGATGATTTCAGCCGAGAGAATGAAATCGGTGCGCACCGCGCCCTTGATCTTGGCTTTTTCCAGGGACAGCAGATCCGCAGCGGGTTGCGCAAGCGCCCGGGACAACTGCGCCCGGCGCTCTTCGGACTCGCGGTGATGCAGCAACTTGTGGACGATTTTTTCGGCGCCTTCGAAACACAGGAAAAGCCCTCCCACCAGCAGCAGCGGTGTCACCGCCCAGGGCGCCCCTGCGCTGATCGCCAGCGCCGCCGGCACCAGGATCGCCTTGTTCACCAGAGAACCCCGGGCTACCGCCCACACCACCGGCAACTCGCGCTCGGCGCGAACCCCGGCGACCTGCTGGGCGTTGAGCGCCAGGTCGTCACCGAGAACCCCGGCGGTTTTGCGGCCCGCCACTTTGGTCATGGCGGCCACGTCGTCAAGCACCGAGGCAATGTCGTCAAGCAGCGCGAGCAGGCTGGCGGCCATGGTTTTCCTGCAATTGGCTCAAAGACGTAATGCTATCGAGCCGCGATCATGCTGTCATGGACGCAAGCGCAGCCGTGTGCGGTCGTTCAAGACGCCGCAAGGGGCCCGGGGCCGCGCTGTGTTGCAGGTGCATTGACCTGCCTCCTTGACGGCGAGGGCCAGATTGGCAACAGTGGCCGCATTGCCGCCAAAGGAGGGCGCGGAGATGTTCGACGCTGCGGAGATCGGCCATCGGGTGAGCAAGCAGCAATACAGCGAGGAGGTTCCGGGCTTGCGGCGTGCGCTGCTGGATGCCCAGTACCGGTTGCTCGAAAAGGCCACCTTCCCCGTCATTCTGCTGGTCAACGGCGTGGATGGCGCTGGCAAGGGTGAAACCGTCAATCTGTTTAACGAGTGGATGGACCCGCGCCATATCCGGACCGAAGCCTTTGGCGCGGCTGATGGGACCACGGCCGACCGGCCGGCCATGTGGCGCTTCTGGCAGGCGCTGCCGCCCAAGGGGCACATCGGCATCCTGTTCGGTTCCTGGTACACAGACCCGATCCTGCGGCGCGTGCTTGGCCACGACAAGCGCTCCGATTTCGAGCGGCAGCTCGAACACATCCGCCACTTCGAACGGATGTTGGTGGCCGAGGGGGCGCTGGTACTCAAGTTCTGGTTTCACCTGTCCAAGGTGTTTCAGAGGCGACGTCTGGAGAAACTCAGCGCAAACCCGCGCACCGCATGGCGCGTGACCCGGGAGGACTGGGTGCGGTTGAAGAAGTACGACACCTTCGTGCCGGTGTGCGAGGAGGCCTTGCGGGAAACCAGTACCGGCGAGGCGCCCTGGCACGTGATCGACGGCTCGGACAACCGGTTTCGGTCGCTCACGGCGGGGCGGTTGTTGCTGGATGCCCTGGAGCGCCGGCTGTCGGGGCCTGCGCCCCAGATCTCACCCGCGGCGCCACCGCCAGAGCCGCCCATCGACGGGAAGGACCTGCTCAATACACTGGACTATCGCAGTTCCCTCAACCGGGAGTCCTACGGACGCAAGCTCGAAAAGCAGCAAGCCAGGCTCAACGCACTGTCACGGGATGCGCGATTCCGCGAGCGCGCCCTGGTGCTGGTGTTCGAGGGAATGGATGCGGCTGGCAAGGGCAGCACCATCCGCCGGATAACCCCGGCGCTCGATGCGCGCTTCTACCGGGTTGTTCCCATCGCCGCACCCACCGACGAGGAGCGGGCACAGCCCTACCTGTGGCGGTTTTGGCGTCACATCCCCACGCGCGGACGAATGCTCATCTTTGACCGCTCGTGGTACGGTCGGGTGCTGGTGGAGCGTGTGGAAGGGCTGTGCTCCCAGGCAGATTGGATGCGCGCATACCACGAAATCAACGAATTCGAGCAGCAATTGGTGTCGCATGGCATCGGCGTGGTGAAGTTTTGGCTGGCCATCACCCCCGAGGAGCAACTGGCCCGCTTCACGGCGCGCGAGGATACTCCCCACAAGCAGTTCAAGATCACCCCCGATGATTGGCGTAATCGCGACAAGTGGCCGATGTACCAGCGCGCCGTGTCGGACCTGGTGGAGCGCACCTCCACCGACATGGCACGCTGGCACCTGATTCCCGCGCAGGACAAACTGTTCGCGCGCATCGAGGTGCTGAAGCGGCTCAACGACACCTTTGAAAGCATGATCGAAGACCGCCGCTGATGCCAGTGGACATGTCCTTCTCGCAGGGCTACGCCGTGGCGACGCTCGCGGCGGGGCTGGCCTTGTTGCTGCTGGCGCTGCAGCCACTGGAGCGGCGCATCGGACGCCGATTGCTGCTGGTGGTCGCCGTGCTGGCAGCCATGCTGGCCGCGGCCGATGCCCTCGTTACGGCGGGGCATGGACGCATGGCGGACGCGCTTGCAGGTGTTGCCATGCTGGGGCTGGGAATCGTCGTGCTTCGCAGCCTGGCCGTGCTGCTGCTTCGCGGGCTCCTGCCGTTGGCGGGAATGTCGACCCCACGCCTGGTAGTGGATCTGGCGTGCGCCCTGTTGTACCTGTTGTGGGCCTATGTCTGGTTGCGCATGGCGGGAGTTGACCTCACCAGTGTGGTGACCACTTCCGCCATTGTCACCGCCGTGGTGGCTTTTTCCATGCAGGACACGCTGGGCAATGTGCTGGGCGGCGTGGCGCTGCAAATGGACAACTCCATCGCCGTGGGCCAGTGGGTGCGCATCGACGACGTGAACGGCCGTGTGGTGGACATCCGCTGGCGGTACACGGCCATCGAAACGCGCAATGGTGAGATTGTGATCGTCCCCAATAGCCACCTCATGAAAAACCGCTTCGTGACCATCGGTTCGCCCCTGGGCGGCGTCATGAAGGTGCGGCGCTGGGTGTGGGTCAATGTCACGCTGGACACGCCGCCGTCCCGGGTGTGCGAGGTGCTTCGCGCGGCGCTGACCGAGGCCCGTATTGCCCATGTGTTGTCAGAGCCGGAGCCCAGTGCCGTGCTGATGGATTTCGTGGATGGCGCCGGCCGCTATGGGCTGCGCTATTGGCTCGACGACCCGCGCGAGGACGACGTGACGGATTCGCTGGTCCGCAGCCACGTCGTGGCAGCACTGGAGCGCAACCACATCCAGATTGCGATACCCCAGTCGCTGCACACGGTGGTGAAGGACAACGAGACCCACCGGGCGGCGCTGCAGGCAGCCGAGTGGCGCAGGCGGCGTGAGGCCATCGGTCGGGTGCCCATCTTCGTAAGCCTCAGCGACGCAGAGCGCGACGCGCTGTGCGCGCACCTGGTGCACGCGCCTTTCGCCTCCGGGGACATCATGACCCGTCAAGGTGCCGTCGCCCACTGGCTCTACATCCTGTTGACGGGGCGGGCGGAAGTCACCGTGGCTGGCCCCTCGGGGTCGCGCAGAGTTGCAGTGCTGGAGCCTGGCAGCGTGTTCGGCGAAATGGGCCTCATGACGGGCGATCCGCGTCACGCCACGGTCACCGCGTTGGAAGACGCGGAATGCTACCGGCTCGACAAGGCGGGATTTGAGAGCATCCTGCAAACCCGCCCTGATCTGAGCCGCGAAATCTCCAAGGTATTGGCGCAGCGCCAGTGGGAGTTGCAACGGGTGGTGGACGCCGTATCGGCACCCATTCCGTCCGATCACGCGAGCGACCTGTTGGCGCGGATCCGCTGCTTCTTCGGGCTCGGGGAAGAGGAGCCGAAGACCTGAGGGCGGGAGGGTGGCGGAGAGGGCGGGATTCGAACCCGCGTTGGGGTATTACCCCAAACACGCTTTCCAGGCGTGCGACTTAAACCACTCATCCACCTCTCCGCTGGGCCCGCGAGGGCCGATGCTGCAAGCCTTCGCGGGTGGTGGCGCCGTGGTTGGACAACCCGCGAAGGGCGCGAAGTCTACCAAAAGGCGCAAGCGCAGAGAACCAAGCCGCCGCCCGGCGCCGCCGCGGCCAGCTATTTCACGGCCTGTTTGAGCTGCGCGAGAATGGCCGGATTTTCTAGGGTCGACACGTCCTGGGTGATCTCCTCGCCCTTGGCCAGGGCTCGCAGCAAACGGCGCATGATCTTCCCGGAGCGGGTCTTGGGCAGGTTGTCGCCGAAGCGTATCTCGTCGGGCTTGGCTATGGGGCCGATTTCCTGGGCCACCCAGTTTCGCAGCGTGGTGGCGATTTCGTGGGCGGCGGAGCCCTCTGGACGCGCTCCCTTGAGCACCACGAAGGCCACCACCGCCTCGCCCTTGATGTCGTGCGGCTTGCCCACCACGGCGGCCTCGGCCACCAGCGGGTTGGACACCAGCGCCGACTCGATCTCCATGGTGCCCAGGCGGTGGCCGGAAACATTCAGCACGTCGTCGATGCGGCCCATGATCCAGAAGTAGCCGTCGGCGTCGCGGTTGGCACCATCGCCGGCCAGGTAGTAGCGGCCCTGGAAGTCTTCGGGGTAATAGCTCTTGCGGAAGCGCTCCGGATCACCCCAGATTGTGCGGATCATGGAGGGCCAGGGCTTCTTGATCACCAGGATGCCGCCCTTGCCCTTTTCCACGTCCTGGCCCGTCTCGTCCACCACGGCGGCCATGATGCCCGGCAACGGGAAGGTGCAGGAGCCGGGCTTCAAGGGCGTGGCGCCAGGCAGGGGGCTGATCATGTGGCCGCCGGTCTCGGTCTGCCACCAGGTGTCCACGATGGGGCAGCGCGAACCGCCCACCTGTGTGTGGTACCACATCCACGCCTCGGGGTTGATGGGCTCGCCCACCGAACCCAGCAACCGCAGCGAGGAGAGGTCATAACGCGCGGGTGCGCAGGCGGGGGTGGCCTCCGAGGCCTTGATGAGGGCGCGGATGGCGGTGGGCGCGGTGTAGAAGATGCTGACACGGTGATCCTGGATCATCTTCCAGAAGCGGCCCGCGTCGGGCCAGGTGGGCACGCCCTCGAACACGATCTCCGTGGCGCCGCAGGCCAGCGGCCCGTAGGCGATATAGGTATGGCCCGTCACCCAGCCCACGTCGGCGGTGCACCAGAAGATGTCGTCGGGCTTCAGGTCGAAGGTCCACTTCATGGTGAGCATGGCTTGCAGCAGGTAGCCGCCGGTGCTGTGCTGCACCCCCTTGGGCTTGCCCGTGGAGCCGGAGGTGTAGAGGATGAACAGCGGGTGCTCCGCCTCCACCCACTCGGGCTCGCATACCTCGGGCTCGTCGCGTACGAGCTCGTGCCACCACACGTCGCGCGGGGCGTGGAAGTGGATGTCGCCCTCGGTGCGGCGGTAGACCACCACGTGCCGTACGCCATCGCAGCCGCCCATGGCGAAGGCCTCGTCCACGGCCGGCTTCAGGGGCAGGGCCTTGCCGCCGCGGAACTGCCCGTCGGCGCAGATCACCGCCACGGCGCCCGCGTCGATGATGCGCTCCTGCAGGCTCTTGGCCGAGAAGCCGCCGAACACCACCGAGTGGGTGGCACCGATGCGGGCGCAGGCCTGCATGGCTACCACCGCCTCCACGGACATGGGCATGTACACCAGCACCCGGTCGCCCTTGCCGATGCCGAGCTTCCTCAGGCCGTTGGCGAACTGGCACACGCGGTGGTAGAGCTGCCGGTAGGTGACCTTGGCCACCGATTCGTCGTCGGCCTCGAAGATGAGCGCCACCTTGTCGGGCTGACTCTGCAAGTGGCGGTCGAGGCAGTTGTAGGAGGCGTTGAGCAAGCCGTCCTGGAACCACTTGAAGAACGGCGGATTGGACTGGTCCAGCACCTGGGTGAAGGGCTTGTGCCACAGCATGTGCTCGCGCGCGAGGCGCGCCCAGAAGCCCTCGTAGTCGGCGTCGGCCTCGGCGCACAGGCGCTGGTATTCGTCCATGCCCTTGATGCTGGCCTGGGCGAGAAAATCCGGGCGGGGTTCGAAGATCCGGTTTTCCTGCAGGACGGATTCGATGGTGGACATGAATGCCTCCGATTGTTGGTCTTGGTCGGTCCGTGCGCCGGCCGGGCGCGGCGAAGCGCGTTTGTAGGGTGCAATGCTCGGGCCGCGCTTGATGCACGTCAATCGAGGCCTGCGCATGGCCTGCGGAAGAGGGCTTCGCCTATAATCCGGTGCTTGCTTACCAAGCTGCCAGTCCCGCCGCGCCGCGCGTTGGATCCGGGCTTTTCACCCCTGAACAGGTTTTCGACATGGCCACCATCCGTCAGGACGACCTGATCGCGAGCGTCGCCGACGCCCTGCAGTTCATCTCCTATTACCACCCCGCCGATTTCATCCGCAACCTGCGGCGCGCCTGGGAGCGCGAGCAATCCGCGGCCGCCCGCGATGCCATGGCCCAGATCCTGGTGAACTCGCGCATGTGCGCCACCGGGCACCGGCCCATCTGCCAGGACACGGGCATCGTCAACGTGTTTCTCCGCGTGGGCATGAATGTGCGCTGGGACGCCACCCTGAGCCTGGAGGACATGGTCAACGAAGGCGTGCGCCGGGCCTACCTGAACCCTGACAACCGGCTGCGCGCCTCGGTTCTGGCCGATCCGGCCGGCGCCCGCCGCAACACCCGGGACAACACCCCGGCCGTGATCCACGTGTCCCTCGTGCCGGGAGACACCGTGGAGGTGGAGGTGGCGGCCAAGGGCGGCGGTTCCGAAAACAAGAGCAAGTTCACCATGCTCAACCCGTCTGATTCCATCGTGGACTGGGTGGTGAAGACGGTGCCTTCCATGGGTGCGGGCTGGTGCCCGCCAGGCATCCTGGGCATCGGCATCGGCGGCACCGCGGAGAAGGCCATGCTGCTGGCCAAGGAGTCACTCATGGAACCCATCGACATGGTGGAACTCGCGGCCCGGGGCCCGTCCAACCGCCTCGATGAGCTGCGCCTCGAGATCTTCGACAAGGTCAACGCCCTGGGGATCGGCGCCCAGGGCCTGGGCGGTCTCACCACCGTGCTCGACGTGAAGATCCGCGACTACCCCACCCACGCGGCCAGCCTGCCCGTGGCCATGATTCCCAACTGCGCGGCCACGCGCCACGTGCATTTCGTCCTCGACGGCTCGGGGCCCGCGCAGCTCGACCCGCCCGATCTCTCCGAATGGCCCGACTTTGCCTACGACGCGTCGGCCGGGCGGCGTGTGAACCTGGACACCGTCACCCGCGAGGAAGCGGCCGCCTGGAAGCCTGGTGAAGTTCTGCTGCTCAACGGCCGGTTGCTCACCGGGCGCGATGCGGCCCACAAGCGCATGGTGGACATGCTCGCCCGCGGGGAGCCGCTGCCCGTGGACTTCCGCGGGCGCTTCATCTACTACGTGGGTCCGGTGGATCCGGTGCGCGACGAAGTGGTGGGCCCCGCCGGCCCCACCACGGCCACGCGCATGGACAAATTCACCCGCACCATGCTCGAGAAGACCGGGCTGCTGGGCATGGTGGGCAAGGCCGAGCGCGGCCCCGAGGCCATCGCCGCCATCCGCGACAATCGCGCCGTCTACCTCATGGCGGTGGGCGGGGCTGCCTATCTCGTTTCCAAAGCCATTAAGGCGGCCCGCGTGGTAGCCTTCCAGGACTTGGGGATGGAAGCCATTTACGAATTCGAGGTGCGCGACATGCCGGTCACGGTGGCCGTGGACTCGGCGGGCGCATCGGTGCACCAGACCGGTCCGCGCGAGTGGCAACAGCGCATCGGCAAGATTCCCGTGGTCACAGCGTGACCACTTTTGTCCAATGGCGGGCCTCCCCGCATTGCAGCGCGGTGAACCTGGTCAGGTCCGGAAGGAAGCAGCCACAGCCGCTCACTGCAAGTGCCGGGGGCAAGGCTCGCCACCCATGAGCGCGCCGAGCCCATGAGCCTGGCGCTGGCGCGCAAGTACCGGCCACGTTCCTTTGCGGACGTGGTCGGTCAGGAGCACGTGGTGCGCGCCCTGTCCAATGCCCTGGACACCGGGCGTCTGCACCACGCGTACCTGTTCACCGGCACCCGCGGGGTGGGCAAGACCACCCTGGCGCGCATTGTTGCCAAGTGCCTGAACTGCGAGACCGGCGTCACCTCGACGCCGTGCGGCGTCTGCGGCGCCTGCCGGGAGATCGACACCGGCCGCTTCATCGACCTTCTGGAGCTCGACGCCGCCTCCAACACCCAGGTGGACAACATGCGCGAGCTGCTGGAGAACGCGCTCTATGCCCCCACCGCGGGCCGCTTCAAGGTCTACATCATCGACGAAGTGCACATGCTTTCCCGCAATGCCTTCAACGCCATGCTCAAGACGCTGGAGGAACCGCCCGCCCACGTGAAGTTCATCCTCGCCACCACCGATGCCCATCGGGTACCGGTGACGGTGCTGTCGCGCTGCCTGCAGTTTTCCCTCAAGCAGATGCCTCCCGCGGTGGTGCGCGAGCGTCTCGAAGCCGTGCTGGCCCAGGAGTCGGTCGCCTTCGATGGGGCGGCCACGGCATTGCTGGCCCGCGCCGCCAGCGGCAGCCTGCGCGACGGGTTGAGCCTGCTCGACCAGGCCATCGCCCATGGCGGAGGCCGCGTGGACGAGTCGGCGGTGCGCGGAATGCTCGGCGCGGTGGATGCCACCTGGCTGTTCGACTTGCTGGAGCGGCTGGTGGCAGCCGACGGCCCGGGGCTCATGGACCTCGCGGGCGGCCTCGAATCGCGAGGGCTTTCCTTCGAAACCGCACTGGCTGACTTGGCGGCGCTGCTGCAGCGGCTGGCCGTTGCCCAGGCCGTGCCCTCGGCCATTGCCGACGACGAGCCCGAACGTGCCCGTCTCCTGAGCCTCGCCGGGCGTCTTTCGCCCGAGGACGTGCAGCTCCACTACCAGATTGCCCTGCGCGGGCGTGCCGATCTTCCCTTGGCCCCCGACGAATTTGGCGGCTTCACCATGACGCTGCTGCGCATGCTGGCCTTCGCACCGGTGCCGCCCGAGGGCGACGGGCGCCGTGGGGCGGTGCCTGCGCGCGGTGGCTCTGGCGCGTCCCATGGCCCGGCCACCGCGGCGCCTGCCAGCGCGCCGCAAGCGGCGGCAGCGCCCTCGGCGCCGCCACCCGCGGAGCTATCCGGCGGCGGGCTGGCCGTGGCCGTGGCGGCGCCCATCGAGGCCGCGTCCTGGCCGGACGTGGTGGCTTCGCTGCGCCCGGGGCAGGCGCGCATGCTCGGCGAGCAGGCGGTGGTGGTGTCTTCGGCGCCGGGCCACTTGGTGCTGGCCGTGCCCGAGTCGTCCCGCCACCTGAGCGACGCGGCGTGGCGCGACAAATTGCGTGCCAGCCTGGAAGAACGCTACGGCAGCCTTCGCATCGACGTGCGGGTGGATCCCGCCGCGCAAGGCGAGACCCTGGCGGCCCGCGAAACGCGCGAGCGCGAACAGTTGCAGCAGCAGGCTCGCAGCGCCATAGAGTCCGATCCCTTCGTGCGCGAGTTGGTGGAGCAATTCGACGGCCGCGTGGTCGAAGGCTCCATTCGCCCCGTCGAGGGCTCCCGCATCCAATCCCAGAAAGGAAGCCCATGATCAAGAATCAGCTCGCCGGCCTCATGAAGCAGGCCCAGCAGATGCAGGACAGCATGAAGCGCGTTCAGGAGCAACTGGCCACCGTGGAGGTGGAAGGCCAGTCGGGCGCCGGCCTGGTAAAGGTCACCATGACGTGCCGCCACGACGTGAAGCGGGTGGCCATCGACCCGAGCCTGTTGGGCGATGACCGCGACATGCTCGAGGATCTGGTGGCGGCTGCCTTCAACGACGCGGTGCGCAAGGCCGAGTCCACGGCCCAGGAGCGCATGGCCGCCGTAACCGCCGGCTTGCCGCTGCCGCCAGGCTTCAAGATGCCCTTCTAGGCCTGCTGCTGGTCATCACCAGCGCCGCCGCTGGTGTCAGACACCCCATGGAACCCTCCGCAGCACTGCAATCGCTCATCGATGCCCTGCGCGCCTTGCCTGGCGTGGGGCCCAAGTCCGCCCAACGCATGGCCTACCATCTGCTGCAGCGTGACCGAGACGGCGCGGCGCGGCTCGGAGCCGCCTTGGGGCGGGCGCTGGAGCGCATCCGCCACTGCGACCGCTGCAACAATTTCAGCGAGCAGCCGGTGTGCGAGCTGTGCACCTCCGCGCGCCGCGACGCCGCCAAGCTGTGCGTGGTGGAAAGTCCCGCCGATCTGTTGCGCATGGAGCAGACCCTGGCCTACGGCGGGCTGTATTTCGTGTTGCTGGGGCGCCTCTCGCCGCTGGATGGCGTGGGCCCGCGCGAGCTGCATCTCGATCGTCTGGTGAAGCGCGCCTGCGACGGCACGGTGCAGGAGGTGATCCTGGCCACCAACTTTACCGTGGAGGGGGAGGCAACCTCTCACTACCTGTCGGAGCTGTTGCGCAGCCGCGGGCTGAAGATCACCCGCATCGCACGCGGTCTTCCCGTGGGCGGCGAACTGGAACACGTGGACAGCGGCACCCTTGCCCAGGCCATGTTCGAACGCCGGGCGCTGGCCTGACATGGCCCGTACCCGCACTGCTTCTGTGGCCCCAGCGCCATCGCGGGGCCGGCGCAAGCCGGCATCGTTGCCGCCCGCGGACGGCAACGAGCCCGTGCGGGCCCGGGGCGGGCGGGGCCGCTCGTCCGACACGGCTGCCACTCGAGTCCGCGCGGCATCCCGCCCGGCGGATGCCGAGTCTGCCGCTGCACCTGGCCCGGCTGCCAGCCAGAAGCTTCACAAGGTGCTTGCCCAGGCGGGCTTCGGATCGCGGCGCGCCATGGAAGAGTTGATCCGTGCCGGCAAGGTGCTGGTGAATGGCAAACCCGCCTCGCTGGGCATGCGGGTGTCGCCCGAGGACTTGGTCAAGGTGGGACGGCGCCAGGTGCGCTTCAAGCTGTCGGCGCGGTTGCCTCGCATGATCGTGTATCACAAGCCGGAGGGGGAAATCGTGTCGCGTGACGACCCCCAAGGCCGCGCCAGCGTGTTCGACCGGTTGCCAGCCATCCGCGGCGGCAAGTGGCTCGCCATCGGCCGCCTCGACTACAACACCTGCGGCCTGCTGGTGTTCACCACCTCCGGCGAATTGGCCAACCGCTTCAGTCACCCGCGCTTCCAGGTGGAGCGCGAATACGCCGTGCGCATCCTGGGCGAACTCGATGACGAGCAGCAGCGGGCGTTGCTCGCGGGCGTGCCCCTGGAGGACGGTACCGCGCGGCTCGACGTGCTCGAACCGCAAGGCGGCACCGGCCGCAACCGCTGGTACCGGGTGATCGTGCGTGAGGGCCGCAACCGCCTGGTTCGGCGCCTGTTCGAACATCTCGGCTTGCGGGTAAGCCGCCTCATGCGCACCCGCTTCGGCGTCATCAACATGCCGCCGCGCCTGAAGCGCGGCCAGCATTTGGAGTTGACCGAGACGCAGACGCGCAAGGTGCTGGAGTGGCTCGCGGCGGGCGGCGAGGAAGCGGCCACCGCCGTGGCTCCCATGCCGGGCCCGCCCGCACGCGCCTCCCGCCCGGGAAGAGACGCCAGCACGGGGAAGCCCAAGGCGAGGGCAGCGGATTCGCAAGTGCGTTCCCAACGCACGGAAGAAGCGCCCCGCCAGGCCCGTCGACCCCAGGGCACCGGACAGCATCGCAGCGCTGCGCTGTCACGCCCGCCCCGCAAGCCTCGCGGCATCAGCTAGTTGGCGCCGGGAGTGGCCCCGCCCGTCAGGCGGGCAGATCCTCCTGTTGCAACAGGCACACGAAGTCTTCGCCCGCATGGGTGTCGAGCCACGTGAAGGGCAGTCCTGGCCAGGCCGCTTCCAGCGCCGCCCGGTTATGTCCCACCTCCAGCACCAGCAATCCGCCCGGTTCAAGGTGCTGGCGGGCGGTGCGCAGGATGGCGTCCACCAGCGTCAGCCCGTCTAGGCCGCCCGCCAGTGCCAGCGCAGGCTCGTGACGGTATTCGGCCGGCAGCGCAGCCATGGCGGCTGCATCCACATAGGGTGGATTGGAGACAATCAGGTCGTAGCGACGCCCCGCGAGTACAGCGAACAGGTCCGAGCGCAGGGCCCGCACGCGGTCGCTCAGTTCGTGCCGTAAGATGTTTCGCTCGGCCACCTCCAGGGCGGCTGCGGAAACATCGCTGGCATCCACCGTGGCGCCGGGAAAAGCCAGCGCCAGCAGGATCGCGAGACACCCGGATCCGGTGCACAGGTCGAGGGCGCGCAAAACCCGCGCTGGGTCGGCGATCCACGGATCGAGACCTTCCAGCAGCAACTCGCCTATGAACGACCGCGGGATCAACACCTGCGGGGTCACCTCGAACCGCAATGGACCGATCCAGGCCTCTCCCGTAACGTAGGGGACGGGCAGGCGTTGTTCAATGCGATGGCGCAAGGCCTCGTCGAGGCGGAGGCGCTGCTCTGCGCTGAGCACCGTATCGAGCCCTTCACGCGACACCCCCGGCCCGGCGCACGTGACCCAGGCGAGCAGCGCATCGGCTTCGGCACCGGCATTGGGGTAGCCGTGGCCGAAGAACACTGGCGCCCTGCGCAACCGCGCCACGGCCCCTTGGCGCCACTGGCGAAGCGTCATTACCCGCGGACCGTTGGCTTCGCCAGCAGGAGCACCGCCGGCGCGCCGGTTGCCCGGACGCTTCACGCCAACAGCCGTTCGAGCACCCCGCGATAGATTCGCGACAGGGCTGCCACGTCGGCCACGCGTATGTGCTCGTTGAGCTTGTGGATGGAGGCATTCACCGGGCCGAACTCCACCACTTCAGGGCAGTGGGTGGCGATGAACCGTCCATCGGAGGTGCCGCCGCTGGTGGAAAGCTCCGGCGCGAGGCCGGTCTCGGCGCGGATCGAATCCGTCAGCGCAGCCACCAGGCGGCCACGGGGCGTGAGAAAGGGCATGCCGGAAAGCGACCACTGCAAGCCATAGTCGAGGCCGTGCCGGTCGAGAATTCCATGGACCCCCGCCTTGAGGGATTCCACCGTGCTGCAAGGCGAGAACCGGAAATTGAAATCCACCCGCAGATCCCCCGGGATGACGTTGCCCGCGCCCGTGCCGGCGTGGATGTTGGAGCACTGGAAGCTGGTGGGCTGAAAATACTCGTTGCCCTCGTCCCAGGTGACGGCCGCCAGTTCCGCCAGGGCCGGCAGCGCCCCGTGGATGGGGTTGCGCGCCAGGTTCGGGTAGGCGATGTGCCCCTGCACACCACGCACCGTGAGTGCTCCCGACAAGGAGCCACGGCGGCCGTTCTTGATGGTGTCTCCAAGCGCCGCCACGGAGGTGGGTTCGCCCACCACACAGAAATCCATGGCCTCGCCGCGGGCCCGCAACTGCTCCACCACCTTGACCGTGCCATCGGTGGCGGGCCCTTCTTCGTCGGAGGTGAGCAGTACGGCGAGGGAACCGCGCGGCTCGGGGTGCACGGCAAGGAAGGCCTCCATGGCAGTGACGAAGGCCGCCAGCGAGCTCTTCATGTCGGCGGCGCCGCGGCCAAAGAGCAGGCCATCGCGCTCCTCCGGAACAAAGGGATCGCTGTGCCACTGGTCGAGCGGGCCGGTGGGCACCACGTCGGTATGGCCCGCAAAACACACCAAGGGACGTCCGATGCCGCGTCGCGCCCAAAGGTTATCGGTGTTGCCCGAGCGCAGCGCCTCGGTACTGAACCCCAGTGCGCGCAGGCGCTCGGCCAAGAGCCCCTGGCAGCCGCCATCCTCGGGGGTGACAGAGCGGCGCGCCATCAAGGCGCGCGCCAGCAACAGGGTGGATTCCGGGGGCTGGGGAGCGTTCACGAGGGCGTTGTCTCATCGAGATTGAGCGGCAGCGGAAAGCTGGTGCGTATCGCATCCCCGCCCGCGCCGGGAAAGCCCGCGTCGGCGTTGCCGGACTTCTCGGCATTGTTGATCAGCCAGGAAAGATTGGTGGCCGAATCGGCATTGCGAAGCGCCTCGTCGCGGCTGATGAGTCCCGCGCGAAAAAGCTTGAACAGGGCGCTCTCGAAGGTTTCCGACCCTGGAGACAGGCTTTTCTCCATGGCGTCCTTGATCTGGTCGATCTCGCCGTTCTTGATCAACTCAGCCACGTGCTTGGAGTTGAGCATCACCTCCACCGCCGCCACCAGCGAACCGTCCACCGCCTTCACCAGACGCTGGCAGATGATGCCCTTCAGGGTAGCGGCCAAGTCGGCAAGCAGGCTGTCGCGGGCATCCTTGGGAAACAAATTGATGATGCGGCCCAGCGCGTGGTAACTATTGTTGGCGTGCAGGGTGGACATGCACAGGTGACCCGTCTGGGCGTAGAGCATGGCGTGCTGCATGACGGGACGATCGCGGATCTCGCCGATCATGAGGACATCGGGCGCCTCGCGCATGGCATTTACCAGGGCATTCTCGTAGGACTGGGTGTCCTGCCCCACCTCGCGCTGGTTGATGATGCATCGCTTGTTCGAATAGATGAACTCGATGGGGTCCTCGATGGTGAGCACATGGCCCGGATAGGTGCTGTTGCGATGCTCGATCATGGCGGCCAGGGTGGTGGATTTTCCAGACCCGGTGGCGCCCACCACAAGCACCAGCCCGCGCTTTTCCATCACCAGTTCCTTGAGCACCGAGGGCAGGCGCAACTTGGCAAAGCCGGGCGTCCCGCTCCTCACGTAGCGGATCACCGCAGCCACGCTGCCGCGCTGCCGGAACACGTTTACCCGAAATCGACCCGCGTCACGCACCGGCAGCGAGAAGTTCATCTCGTGGGTCGCTTCGAACTCACGTATCTGCGCCTCGCTCATCATCTCGTAGGAGATGCGGCGAACCATTTCGGAGTCCAGGATCTGCTGGTTCACCGGGACAATCACGCCGGCAATCTTCACCGAAAGAGGCGAGCCAACCGACACGAACACGTCGGAGGCCTGCTTCTCGGCCATGAGCTTCAGCACAGGAAGAAGTTGCATGGGGATATCTCCGGTACGGTTCGCTTGAAGGTTCAGTCGCCGCGAAGCAGGTCGTTGATGCTGGTCTTGGCGCGGGTACCCGCATCCACCTTCTTGACGATGACGGCGCAATAGAGGCTGTAGCGTCCATCGGCGGAGGGGAGGTTGCCCGATACCACCACCGAGCCGGGCGGCACCCGCCCGTAGCTCACCTGGCCGGTTTCCCGGTCGTAGATCTTGGTGCTCTGGCCAATGTAGACGCCCATCGAGATCACCGAGCCCGCACCTACCACCACGCCCTCCACAATCTCGGAGCGCGCGCCGATGAAACAGTCGTCCTCGATGATGGTTGGGTTGGCCTGAACCGGCTCGAGCACCCCGCCGATACCCACGCCACCCGAAAGATGTACGTTGCGGCCGATCTGGGCGCAGGAACCCACGGTGGCCCAGGTGTCCACCATGGTGCCCTCGTCCACGTAGGCCCCGATGTTCACGTACGAAGGCATGAGCACCACGTTGCGCGCGATGAAGGAGCCGCGCCGAACCGCGGCTGGGGGTACGACGCGAAAGCCCCCAGCACGGAAATCGGCCTCGCCATAACCGGCGAATTTCGGGGCAACCTTGTCGAAGTAGTTGGTGTATCCGTCACGGATCACGCCATTGTCGGCAAGCCGGAAGGACAGCAGAACGGCTTTCTTGATCCACTGGTGCGTGAACCATTCCTCGCCCCGCTTTTCCGCCACGCGCAGCCGTCCGGCGTCTAGGCCGGCGATGGTTTCCTCCACGGCAGCCCGCAGGGCGGCTGGCGCGGTGGCGGGATTGAGGTTCGCGCGGGTCTCCCACGCTTCTTCCACGATGCTGGCAAGGTCGGACATAGGCTCTCGGAAGGTAATTACGGACGGTCGTTCGAGTTGCTGACCAGCAGATCCGCCATGCGGTGCGCGGCTTCGGTGCACTCGTCCAGGGGTGCCACCAGCGCCACGCGCACGAACCCGGCGCCGGGATTGACGCCATGGGCCTCACGCGCGAGATAACTGCCAGGAAGCACGGACACATTGTAATGGGCGAGCAAATCCTGGGCGAAGCGCGTGTCGTCCGCGCCAACGTGAAGCCACAGGTAGAAGGCGGCGTCGGGACGCGACACGGGCATGACCCGGGACAGGATCGGGATGACGGCGTCGAATTTCTCGCGGTATTGCCGGCGATTGTCGCGAACGTGGGCTTCGTCCCGCCAGGCGGCAGCGCTGGCCGCCTGCACCGCAGGGCTCATGGCGCTGCCGTGATAGGTGCGGTAGAGGGCGAATTGCCGCAGCACCTGCTGGTCGCCGGCCACGAATCCTGAGCGCATGCCGGGCACGTTCGAGCGTTTCGAAAGGCTGCCGAACACCACCAGGCGCGGATACCCCGACCTTCCCAGGGCTTGTGCCGCGCCCAGGGCGCCCAGCGGCGGTTGCCGTTCGTCGAAATGGATCTCTGAATAACACTCGTCCGATGCGATCACGAACCCGTGCCGGTCCGAGAGTTCAAACAAGCGTTGCCACTCCTGCAGGTCCATGACCCGCCCCGTGGGGTTGCCCGGTGAGCAGACGTACACCAACTGCGTGGTGCGCAACACGGCATCCGGAATGGCGCCGAAATCGCACGCGAAGCCCGTTTTGGGGGACTGGTTGACGAACCAGGGTCGCGCACCGGCCAGCAAGGCGGCACCTTCGTAGATCTGATAGAACGGGTTTGGCATCGCCACCACCGGGTCGAGGCGGGTGCGGTCAACAACGGCCTGGGCGAAGGCGAACAGCGCTTCGCGGCTTCCATTCACCGGCAACACCTCCCCGGCCGGATCGGGCGGCGGTATGCCATGGCGGGCCGCCAGCCACCCGCTGACGGCCTCGCGCAGCGCCAGCGAGCCCAAAGTGGCAGGGTAGGAAGAAAGCCCGCCGAGGTTGGCCACCAGGGCATCCAGAACGACCGCCGGCGTTGCGTGCCTGGGTTCGCCAATGGACAAATTGAGGGGGGCGTGGGCGCGCGAGGGTGTCACGCCTCGGTGCAGTTCGGCGAGCTTCTGGAACGGGTAGGGCTGCAGCCGTGCGAGGTCAGGATTCATGGTCCAGGGCCACCTTGGGGGACCCAAGGGGTGGTGGAGGGTAGCAACCGGTTGATTATAGTGACCGGGCGGTCCACGGCGCGACGCAGACCGCCCCTGCCACGCCCCGGGCGCGTTGTCCGCCGGTGTCACAATTGGCTAGAATCCTCCCCCGCTGAAAGATCTCGCCGCCTGGCCCGGAAACGATGCCAGGCGATTGTTTTTGATGGGGTTCCTGCTTTCCGGCCCCTTGCCCGACACCGATTGTCCGCCTCACCCTTCACCCGTGCGCCTCACCCACATCAAGCTTGCCGGCTTCAAGTCCTTCGTGGACCCCACCCATATTGCGCTGCCGGGAAAGCTCGTGGGCGTGGTGGGGCCCAATGGATGCGGCAAGTCCAACGTGATCGATGCGGTTCGATGGGTGCTGGGCGAATCCTCCGCCCGGCATCTGCGCGGCGAGAGCATGGAGGACGTGATCTTCAACGGCTCGGGTGATCGCCGGCCCGCCAACCGCGCCAGCGTCGAACTCGTCTTCGACAACAGCCTCGGGAAGGCGGCGGGCGCGTGGTCCCAGTACGCGGAAATCGCCATCAAGCGCGTGCTGGAGCGCGACGGCCAGTCCACCTACTTCATCAACAACACCGCGGTGCGCCGTCGAGACGTCACCGACATCTTCCTCGGCACCGGGCTTGGGGCTCGCGCCTATGCCATCGTCGAGCAGGGCATGATCTCGCGGGTGGTGGAGGCCAAGCCCGAGGAATTGCGAGTGTTCCTCGAAGAAGCGGCGGGCGTGTCCCGCTATCGAGACCGGCGCAAGGAGACCGAAGCCCGGCTGGACGACACCCGCGAGAACCTCTTGCGCGTGGACGACATCCGCGGCGAGCTCAAGACCCAGATCGCCCACCTCGAAGCGCAGGCCGAGGCCGCCGAGCGGTATCGCGACCTGGAAGCCCGGCTTCGCCGCACGCAGCATCTGCTGTGGACCATCCGCCGCGACGACGCTGCCACCGCGCGGCTCAAGGCGGCCCGTGAGATCGAGTCCCTCACGGTGCAGATCGAGGAGTCCGGCGCCGCGCTGCGTGACGCGGACAAGCGCATGGAGTCGCTGCGCGAGGAACATTACGCCGCGGGAGAGGCGGTCCACGCCGCCCAGGGCCAGCTCTACGAAACCAACGCCGAACTGGCGCGCGTTGAACAGGGGCTGCAGTTCCTGCGAACAAACCGCGATCGCGCCCTCTCCAGGCGCGATGCCCTTGCCACCCAGATTGCAGAGCAGACCGCCCGGCATGCCCAGCTCGATGCCGCACTGGCCCAGGCGCGCCAGCGGCGCGTCGCCGCGGAAGCAACGGCGGCACAGCACGCTGAGACCGCCACGGCGGCACGCGAAGCCCTGCCCGCCGCCGAACAGGCCTATCGCGAAGCGCGCGCCCGGGCCGAGGCGGCTCAGCAGGCCCTGGCCGCGGCCCGCGGCGAGCGGGACGTGGCGGCCACGCGCCGCTCACACGCCGAGCGGGTCATGGCCCAGCTGGACAGCCGACGCCAGCGCCTGTCCCAGGAGCTCGCCTCCACCGTGCTGCCCGATGCCGGCGAGGTGGAACGCCTGAAGGCGCAAGGCGGCGAACTGGAGACCCAGCTTTCGGTTCAGCGCACTAGCCTCCAGTCTGCCGAGGCGGCGTTGCCGGCGCGGGAGGCGCAGCTTCAGCAACTGGCCCATCGCGCGCAGGAGCTCCAGCAGCGATACGCCGCGCTGGATGCCCGGCGACACGCGCTTTCCAGCCTTCAGCAGCAGGTGGGCGCCAGCGAGCAGATGAGTGCCTGGCTGGGCCAGCACGGGCTGTCAAACCGCGCGAAGCTCTGGCAAAAGGTACGTGTGCGCCCCGGCTGGGAGGACGCCCTCGAAGCGGTTCTGCGCGAGCGGCTCAATGCCATTCAGGTGGATGAACCGGCTGCCCTCTCCGATTGGTTCGGCGCCTCGCCCCCGGGCAAGCTCGCGGTCTACCGAGCCGATGCGGGCAGCGGCACGCAAGCCCTGCCGGTCGCTCCCGCGGGCCTCGAGCGTTTGCTCGATTGCGTGGAAACCGACGACCCCGGTGTGCGCGCGGTGTTGGGCGAATGGCTCGACGGGGTGTTTGCCGCGCCTTCGGCGCCGCTTGCTCGGGCTGCCGCGGCTCAACTGGCACCTGGCGAGTCGGTGGTGGCCAAGGAAGGGCACCTGTTCACCCCGCGCTCCGCAGGCTTTCACGCCCCCGATTCCGAGATCCACGGATTGCTGGAGCGCAAGCGCGAAATCGAGCAGCTCGATGGCGAACTCCCGCCGCTGGAGGCGCAGTGGAGCGACGCGCGCCGCGAAATGGCCGCGGGGCAGGCCGAACTCGCCGAGCAGCGCAAGCGCATGGAGCAGTTGCGCGCCTCCTGCGCGGAACTGGCGCAGCGCCGCCATGGCGTCGAACTGGAGGAAGTGCGGGCCGTCCAGGCATACGCCCAGGCCAGCAGCCGGCGCGCCCAGATCGAGCGCGAGCTAGCCGCCATCGGTGCAGAACGCGCTGCCGAGGCCGAGGCGCTGGGCGCGGCCGCCTCCACGCTCGACGCCACGGAGCAGCGGCTTGCGTCTCTTGAGGGCACGCTGGCGCAGGCGCAGCGGGACTACCGCGGCGTGGACGAGCAGCTCGGCCAGGCCCGGGAGCATGCTGCGGACACCGAGCGTCGGGCCAGGGACAGTGTCTTCGAAGCCCGTTCTGCAGGTGCCCGTATCGCGGAACTCGAAACTGCCTGTGCCGCAGCCCACGAGGCGATCGAGCGCGCCCGGCACGGACTGGGCGAGGCCGAGCAGGAAGCCGCCACGTTCGATGAAACCCCTATCGCTGGGCGCATGAGCGCGGCCCTGTCGGCCAGGCAAGCCTGCGAGCAGAGGCTTGCCGGGCTGCGCGATGGCCTTGCAGAGGCGGAGGCGGCCTTGCGCGGCGCCCAGCAGCAGCGCCTGGCGGTGGAGCAGGGGCTGGAGCCCCTGCGCAATCGACTGGGCGAACAGCGGCTCAAGGAGCAGGAGGCACGGCTGGCCGAAGAGAACTTCGCCCAGCAGCTGGCCGAGGCCAATGCGGACGAGGCAGCCCTGGCCGAGGCGCTGCCCGGGGCGCCGCGCCCCGGGACCTTGCAGGGCGACATCGGGCGCCTGAACGAGCAACTGGCTGCCCTGGGTGCCGTGAACCTCGCAGCCCTGGAGGAACTGGGCAACGCCCGCGAGCGCAGCCGCTTCCTCGACGCCCAGTCGGCCGATCTCACCGAGGCCATGAACACGCTCGAGGACGCCATCCGCCGCATCGACCGCGAAACCCGCGAGCGGCTTCAGGCCACCTTCGAGGCGGTCAACCGCAATCTCGCCGAGCTGTTCCCGGTGCTCTTCGGCGGCGGCGAAGCGCGGCTGGTGATGACCGGCGAGGAAATTCTCGATGCCGGTGTGCAAATCGTGGCCCGCCCGCCGGGCAAGAAGAACGCCTCCATTCACCTGCTCTCCGGCGGCGAGAAGGCGCTCACGGCTATGTCGCTGGTGTTTTCGCTGTTCCGTCTCAACCCCGCGCCCTTTTGCCTGCTCGACGAGGTGGACGCGCCCCTGGACGACAGCAACACCGTGCGCTTCTGCGACCTGGTGCGCACCATGTCCGACCATACGCAGTTCATTTTCATCAGTCACAACAAGATCACCATGGAGCTGGCGCGCCAGCTGGTGGGCGTGACCATGGCGGAGCCGGGCGTTTCGCGGGTGGTGGCCGTGGACATGGAAGAAGCGCTGCGCATGCGCGACGAAAAGGCGGTGGCCTGAGAGAGTGGGGGAAGCCATGAGTGAAGTCGACCTGCGCTGGAGCTTGGTGTTGCTGGGTGCCGTGGTGGTGGCGGGCGTGTTCGCCTTCAACCGCCTGCAGGAGCGCTCGTTCCGGCGCATGGCCGAGCGCGCGTTGCCAAAGCCTGGCGACGATGTGCTCATGGATGAGGCGCTGAGCTCGCCGCGTCTGCCCGCGGCGTTGCAGCCGGAGGCGCCCGCTTTGCCGGATCTTCCTGCCCCCGCCACGGCCGCGGCGGTGCCGCCCACCGAGGCCGTGGCCGCGCTGCCCGCCGGCGAGGATGCGCCAGCCGCGGCGTCCCCAGCCTCGCCGATCCCGGCTTCCGCCACCACGTCGCCCGAGCTGGCCGTGGATTTTCCGGCGCTGCTGCGAGCGCCGCAGCCCCTGCCTCAAGCAGCGCTCGACGAACTCCTGGCGCAATTGGCGGGTCTGCTGCGCCCGGTTGAGCTGTTAGCCATGGAGGAGGCAAGCGGGCAGTGGGTGGCGCTTTCCGACCAGGCCGGGGGGCGCTTTCGCACCCTGCGGGCCGGCTTGCTGCTGGCCGACCGTCGCGGGTTTGCGTCGACGCAGGACCTGGAAGAGTTCTCCAGGACCCTGCGCGGATTCGCCGCGCGGATCGGTGCCGACGTGATGATTCCCGACGCCGCGCCTTTCGAGCTCCGGGCTCGCCAGCTGGATACCGTTTGCGCGGAGGTGGACATCACCGTGGGTCTGAGCGTGGTGGCACGCAAAGGCCAGGTGTTCCGGGGCACCGCCATCCGTGCCCTGGCGGAGTCCGCGGGCATGCGCCTCATGCCCGACGGGCACTTTCATGCCGACGGCGAAGGGGGCGTGCCCAGGTTCGTTCTCGACAACCAGGGCCCCGAGCCGTTTTTCGCCGAAACCCTGCGCACCCTCACCACGCCGGGTGTCACCCTCGTGCTGGACGCGCCGCGCGCCGCGGGTGGGTTGTCGAGCTACGATCGCATGGTTTCGCTCGCGCGGCATTTCGCTGAATCCCTCGACGGGCTGATCGTGGACGATAACCGCCGCACCCTCGACGAAGCCGGTCTGGATGCCGCCCGGCGCGCCGTGGCGGGTGCCTACGCCCGCATGAGCGAAGCCGGTATTGCTCCCGGCAGCGCCCTGGCACGACGGCTGTTCGGCTGATGGCGGTACCGCCGCAGGCAGCGGCCAGAGCCGCCTTCCTGCGCGCCGAGATCGAGCGCCACAATTATCTCTATTACGTGCTCGATGCGCCCGAGATTCCGGACGCGGAATACGACCGCCTGTTTCGCGAGCTGCAGGATCTGGAGGCCGGGCACCTCGGGCTTCAACGGCCCGACTCGCCCACGGCGCGCGTGGGCGGGGCCCCGGTGGCGGCCTTCGCCACCGTGCAGCACGCCGTGCCCATGCTGTCGCTGGGCAACGCCTTCGACGATGCCGATGTGCGCAACTTCGATCGCCGGGTGCGCGAGCTCGGCGGCGTGGACGAAGTGGACTACGCCGTGGAGCCCAAGTTCGACGGCCTGGCGGTGAGCCTGACCTACGCTCGGGGGCAACTGGTGCAAGGGGCCACCCGCGGCGATGGCAGCAGCGGCGAGGACGTGACCGCCAACCTGCGCACGGTGCGCGCCGTGCCCCTGTCCATCACTGGGCCGGCATTGCCGGAGGTGCTAGAAGTGCGCGGCGAGGTGCTCATGCTCAGGCGCGATTTCGAGCGCCTCAACCAGGACCAGGCAGCGCGCGGCGACAAACCCTTCGCCAATCCCCGCAACGCGGCTGCAGGATCCTTGCGCCAGCTCGACCCGCGCATCACCGCCTCGCGCAAGCTGTCCTTCTTTTGCTACGGCGTCGGGCGTGCCGAAGGCGGCGCGGTGCCCGCCGATCGCCATGGGGCGCAGATGGCGTGGCTCGCATTGCTGCGCTTCCCGGTGAGCGGCGAGCGCGACGTGGTGCGCGGCGCGGACGGCCTGCTGGATTACTACCGCCGCATCGGTGCGCGGCGTGCCCAATTGCCCTTCGACATCGACGGGGTGGTCTACAAGGTGGACCGCCTCGACCTGCAGGCGCGGCTGGGCTACGTGTCGCGGGCGCCGCGCTTTGCCCTGGCCCACAAGTACCCGCCCGAGGAGGAGCTCACCGAGGTGCTGGACATCCAGGTGCAGGTGGGCCGCACCGGGGCGCTCACGCCCGTGGCGCGCCTCAAGCCGGTGTTCGTGGGTGGCGTCACCGTCACCAACGCCACGCTGCACAACGAAGACGAGGTGCACCGCAAGGACGTGCGCGTGGGCGACACGGTGGTGGTGCGCCGCGCCGGCGACGTGATTCCCGAAGTGGTGTCGGTGGTGACGGCGCGCCGGCCCGGCGGCGCTGTGCCCTTCACCCTGCCGGCGCAGTGCCCGGTGTGCGGCTCGGCGGTGGTGCGCCCCGAGGGTGAGGCCGTGTCCCGGTGCAGCGCGGGCCTGTACTGCGCCGCGCAACGCAAGCAGGCGCTGCTGCACTTCGCCTCGCGCCGCGCCATGGATATCGAGGGCCTGGGCGAGCGGCTGGTGGACCAGCTCGTGGACGCCCATCTGGTGCGCAGCCCTGCCGATCTTTACCGCCTGGATCCGGCCACGCTGGCCGCGCTCGATCGCATGGGCGACAAATCCGCGGCCAACCTGCACCAGGCCATCCATCACAGCCGCCGCACCACCCTGGCGCGCTTTCTCTTCGCCCTGGGCATCCGCAACGTGGGCGAGGCCACGGCGCGGGATCTGGCGGCGCACTTCGGCTCTCTTGAGGCAGTGCTCGATGCTGACGAGCAGGCGTTCCAGGCTGTGCCTGACGTGGGACCGGTGGTGGCGCGCAGCCTCGCCCAGTTCCTGGGCGAGGCCCACAACCGCGAGGTGATCCAGGCGCTGGTGGCCTCGGGCGTGCACTGGGAAGAGCACGCGGGCAGGGCGGCCGCGGCGCCGCTGCCCCTGGCGGGCACCAGCTTCGTGCTCACCGGGATGCTGCCCACCCTGAGCCGCGAGCAGGCCAAGGCGCGCATCGAGGCCCTGGGGGGCAAGGTGGCCGGCAGCGTGTCGGCCCGCACCCGCTACGTGGTGGCGGGCGCGGAACCCGGATCGAAGTACGAGAAGGCCGTGGTGCTGGGCCTTCGTATTCTCGACGAGACCGCCTTGCTAGAATTGCTCGCACAGGCTGGCGAGGGGCAGCGCTAGCGCGCGGCCGAACCCATCGCCCCCACGCTCCAACTCCTTTCCCGAGACGCACTCCATGAAGCCTGTCACCACCGCCGTCTTTCCCGTTGCCGGCCTGGGCACCCGCTTCCTGCCCGCCACCAAGGCGAGCCCGAAGGAAATGCTGCCCGTGGTGGACAAGCCGCTCATCCAGTACGCGGTGGAAGAAGCGGTGCGCGCCGGCATCTCCCAGATGGTGTTCATCACCGGCAAGAACAAGCGTGCCATCGAAGACCACTTCGACAAGGCCTACGAGCTGGAAGCGGAACTCGAAGCGCGGGGCCGGACCGCCTTGCTGGAAGCGGTGCGCGACATCGTGCCGCGCAACGTGAGCTGCGTGTACGTGCGCCAGCCCGAGGCGCTCGGCCTGGGCCACGCGGTTCTGTGCGCCCGCCCGGTGGTGGGCGACAACCCCTTCGCCGTGATCCTGGCCGATGACCTGATCGACGGCGAGCCCGCCGCGCTGGCGCAGATGGTGGAGGTGTACCAGGAGCGCCAGTCCTCCGTGGTGGCCGTGCAGACCATCGCGCCGGAGGAATCCAACCGCTACGGCGTGGTGAAGCCCGAGGAAGGCTCCGATGGCCGGCTGCGGCGCATCACCGGCATCGTGGAAAAACCCGCACCGGCCCAGGCGCCCTCCAACCTGGCAGTGGTGGGGCGCTACCTGCTCACGCCCAAGCTGTTCCACTTCCTCGAGCGCATCGGCAAGGGCTCGGGCGGCGAGATCCAGCTCACCGACGGCATCGCCCAGTTGCTTTATCACGAGGCGGTGTTCGCCTGGCAGTTCCACGGCACGCGCTACGACTGCGGGTCCAAGGCGGGCTATCTCATGGCCAACTTCGTCTACGCCCTGAAGCACCCGGAGGTGGGTCCGGAATTCGCGGCCTTTGCCGCCGCGGCCCTGGGTGGCAAGGGCGGCTGAGGGCATGGAGCCGGCGCGCGCCTGGGCGCTGTTGGAGGGCGCCGACTGCGTGGTGGACGCTGCTGCCGCGGCCGCGGCCGTGGCGCGAGTCTCTGCTGAAATCACCAGCCGGCTGGGGCAACTGCAGCCGCTGGCGCTGGTGGTCATGGGCGGCGGCGTGGTGTTCGCGGGCCAGTTGCTGCCACAACTGCGCTTTCCCCTGGATTTCGATTACGTGCACGCCACCCGCTACGGCAGCGCCACCACGGGCGGCGCGCTCACCTGGCACGTGAAGCCGCGCGCGCCCGTGGCCGGGCGCACCGTGCTGGTGCTGGATGACATCCTCGACCAGGGCTACACCCTGGCGGCCATCCGGCAATGGCTGCTGGACCAGGGGGCCGCCGAGGTGCTGTGTGCCGTGTTCTGCCACAAGGCCACCGGACAGCCGAAGCCCCTGCTGGCCGACTTCGTGGGGGTGAGCGTGCCCGATCGCTTCGTTTTCGGCTTCGGCATGGACGTGGACGGCGCGTGGCGCAACCTGCCCGCGGTGTACGCGCTGCGAGGGACACCGTGACCGGCACCACCATGGGCACGGCGCCCCTGGGCATCATCGGCGGCAGCGGCCTCACACAACTGGCCGAGCTCGAGGTGCGGCACCGCGAGGTGGTGCGCACACCTTATGGCGAGCCCTCCGGGGCGCTCACCTTCGGCACCCTGGCCGGGGGTGAGGCAGTGTTCCTGGCGCGCCACGGCTACGGCCACACCATCGCGCCCCACCAGGTCAATTACTGCGCCAACCTGTGGGCCCTGCGTCACGCGGGTGTTCAGCGCGTGGTGTCGGTGGCTTCCGTGGGCGGCATCCGCGCGGATTTGGGCCCGGGTGTCATCGCCGTGCCCCACCAGTTGCTCGACTACACCTGGGGCCGGCGCAGCACCTTCTTCGAAGGTCCGGACCAGCCCGTCACTCATGTGGACTTCACCCATCCCTATGCCGCCGCGGTGCGCGAGGCGATCCTGGCGGCGGCCCTGGCCGCCGGCGAGGCCGTGGTGCCCGACGGCGTGTACGCCACCACGCAGGGCCCGCGCCTGGAAACCGCCGCCGAGATCGACCGCCTGGAGCGCGACGGCGCCACCATGGTGGGCATGACCGCCATGCCCGAAGCAGTCCTGGCGCGGGAGATCGGCCTCGAATACGCCACCCTGGCAGTGGTGGCCAACCACGCCGCCGGCCGCGGACAAAGCAACGCCGGTATCCGTCTCGAAGACATCAATCACGTTCTGCAGCAGGGCATGGCGCGCGTGCGCCGCATCCTGCAGGCCCTGTTGCAAACCCATGGCGGTGCGTGAGGTCATCCGCTGGGGCGACCCGCGCCTGCTCCAGCCGGCGCGGCCCGTGGAGCGCTTCGATACGCCCGAGCTGCACGCCCTGGTGCGCGACCTGGAGGACACCATGGCCGCCCTCCAGGGCGCCGGCATCGCTGCACCCCAGATCGCCGTGCCGCTGCAGGTGGTGATCTTCGGCGGCGCCCCGTCGGCGCGCTACCCCGAGGCGCCCGCGGTGCCCTACACGGTGCTGGTGAACCCGGTGCTCGAACCCCTCGGCAACCACATGGAGGAGGGCTGGGAGGGTTGCCTGTCGGTGCCGGGCATGCGCGGCCTGGTGCCGCGCCACCACCGCCTGCGTTACCGCGGCCGTGATGCCTGCGGCGCCCCCATCGAGCGTCTGGCGGAGGGTTTCCACGCCCGGGTGGTGCAGCACGAATGCGACCACCTGGCGGGCATCCTCTACCCCATGCGCGTGCGCGACCTGCGCCACTTCGGCTTCACCGACGTGCTGTTCCCCGGCCAAGCGCCCGCCGACGACTGACGAAGGCCAGTCCGCCGCCCTCAGGGGCGCTAAAGTCCCTGCGGTGGTTGCCGTTGCCTGTTCCTCCCGCCGGACCCGCGCTGGAGCCTTCGGGAACCCCCTCCCTCAAGTCCTGGCAAGTGCTGCCGTTAACCGCCTGTGACAGCGGTTTAAGGCCTTCAATGGCGAGGACACCAAAGTCAAAGCGTTGTTTCTTAACCTTTGATTTCGTCGAGAGGGATTTCCAAATGTCTCAAGTCATCAACACCAACGTCGCTTCGCTCAACGCGCAGCGCAACCTCAACAGCTCGCAGGGCGTTCTCAATCAGGCCATCCAGCGCCTGTCCAGCGGCCTGCGCATCAACTCCGCCAAGGATGATGCGGCCGGCCTCGCCATCACCGAGCGCTTTTCCGCGCAAATTCGCGGCCTCAATCAGGCGGCGCGCAACGCCCAGGACGCCGTCTCCCTGGCCCAGACCGCCGATGGCGCCCTGGGGCAAAGCGGCAACGCCCTGCAGCGCATCCGCGAACTGGCAGTGCAGTCCGTCAACGCATCGAACAACGCGTCTGATCGCTCTGCGCTCAATAACGAAGCCCAGCAGTTGATTTCCGAAGTGGATCGCATCGCGACCCAGACCAACTTCAACGGCAACCGCATCCTGAGTACCGCCGGGGGCTTCTCCGCCACCTTCCAGGTTGGCGCCAACGTGGGCGAAGTGATTTCCGCCACTGTTGACAACGTGTCCACGTCACAGCTTGGCGTGTCCACCAACTACACCACCATCGCAGCGGAAAACGGCGCCACCTTCGCCGGCCGCGTGCGGACGCAGTCCGCCAACGCCCTGAGCAGCGCTACCCTGAACGGCGCCTCGCTTGCGAACGTGGCCGCCGGCAATACGGCTTCACAGAAGGCCGCCTCCGTAAACAGCTCCAGCTCCGGTGTGACGGCTTTCACCTACGGTAATTCGCTGGTGGGATCGGCCAACACCGCCGACGGTAGCGCCGCCACTGTCTCGGGCGACCTCGTGATCAATGGTGTCAGCATCGGCGCCACCGCGGGCGGTACCGTGGCGCAATGGGTCACGGCGATCAACGCCTCCACTTCCCAGAGCGGCGTGGCGGCAGATGCCACCGCGGGCGGCACCCTGGTGCTCTACAACGCCTCGGGCACGACCCCTTCGTCCTCCGACAAGGCTATTTCCATCACGGTCAACACCGCTGCCGCTGCCACCGCCCTTGGCGTGAGTCAGGGCACCACCACCGTGGGGGCGGGCCAGAACGGCGCGCTGGTCCTCAGCGCTGGCGTAGGTCAGACGGGCTTGACCGCCGACGGCACTACTACGGGCAGCGCGCTGTCGGGTACCGCTAACGCCACCATCACCATCGCGAGCAGCCAGCTGGCCAGCCTCAACATCAGCTCGGTAGCTGGCGCCAACCTGGCCATTATTGCCGTGGACCAGGCCTTGACCACGGTGAACAGTGCGCGGGCACGGATGGGTGCGGTGCAGAGCCGCGTGGAGTCCACCATCGCCGGCCAGCAAATCGCGTCAGAGAACCTGTCGGCAGCACGCTCGCGCATCCAGGACGCTGACTTCGCCCAGGAAACGGCCAAGCTGACCCGTGCGCAGATCCTGCAGCAGGCTGGCACGGCCGTGCTGGCGCAGGCCAACGCCATTCCCAACAACGTTCTTTCGCTGTTGCGGTAAGTGCGGCGGGGGCCGGTCCGCGCGCGCGGGCTGGGCCCTGACCGTTGTTTGGTCGAGGAGGTGCAGCGGTGAACGTCACATCCGTTTCAAGCCAGGTGCCGGCCGGCAGAAACCCCGAGGCGACGGCAAGCCTTGCCGGGTCGCCGACGGGTGGTGCGGCTGCTCCGGCCAATTCTGCGGCGGAGCGCAACGTGGCAGCGCCAGTATCTCCCGCCGCGGAGCTTGGGGAGGTGCAAAGGGCCGCCAGCCGGGCACAAGAGGTGCTAGTGGGTAGCGCGTCATCGTTGAAATTCACGGTGGACGACAAGACTGGCACGGTGGTGGTCAGGGTCGTTGATACTGAAACCGATCAGTTGATCCGCCAGATTCCCTCGGAGGAAATGCTGGCCATTGCCCGCAACATGGAGCAGATGCAGGGGCTGCTGGTGAGGCGCGAAGCCTGACGCCGGCCAGTCTTCGGGTCGACCACAACGAAGCTTACCGAAACAGATTTACCTGGAAACTCTCCCATGGCTCTATCTTCGCCCGGCATTGGCTCGAACATGGATGTGAACGGCATCGTGACCCAGCTCATGGCCGTGGAGCGCAAGCCCCTTGCCGCCTTAGACAAACGCGAAGCTGGTTTTCAGGCGAAGCTCACCGCCTACGGCACTCTGCGCGGCGCCCTGTCGGCACTCAAGTCAGCCGCCGATGTGCTGGACGATCCGTCACGGTTTTTGTCCGCCAGCCTCACCTCCAGCGACAACGCGGTTGTCACCGGTACCGCATCGGGCGCCGCGGCGCGGGGTAGTCTCAATGTCCAGGTGGAGCAATTGGCCCAGCGCCAGTCGCTCGTGGCTGCGGGGCAGGTTTCCGTGGATGGCACGCTTGGGTCCGGCGCCACCACCACCCTCACGATCGAGCGCGGCACCATCAGCGGCGGCACTCTCTCCAACGGGCTGTATAGCGGGGCCACCTTCACGCCGGACCCGGCAGCCACCGCTGGCACGGTGACCATCACCGCCACCAACAATACCCTGGCCGGCATCCGGGACGCCATCAATGCGGCCAACGTGGGCGTCAAGGCCAGCATCGTGCGCGATGGTTCCGCAGCCCCCTACCGGCTGGTGCTGCAGGGCGCCGACAGCGGTGCCGCCAACAGCCTACGTGTGAGCGTGAGCGGCGATTCCGTCCTGGGCGACCTGCTGGCCTACGACCCGGCGGGTAGCCAGAAGCTTTCCCAGACGACTGTTGCCCAGGACGCCAAGGCACAGGTCAATGGCGTGCCGTTGAGCAGTCGCTCGAACGTGTTCACTGATGTGATGGACGGCGTGAGTCTCACCCTCGCCAAGACCGGCACTGCCACGGTGACGGTGGGCAGTTCCACCACTGCGGTGACCCAGTCGGTAAGAGACCTGGTGAAGTCCTACAACGACTTCAACAAGGCACTGGGCGACCTGAGCCGGAGCGACCCGGCCCGCAAGATCACTGGTGTGCTGTCGGGCGATGCCTCCACCCGCACCCTGCTGTTGCAATTGCGAGCCACCCTGTCCGGCGCCGTGACGGGAGGCGGCCTCACCGATCCCGCCACCTTGTCGCAGGTGGGCCTGACGTTCCAGCGCGATGGCTCTCTCGCTCTGGACAGCGCGCGCCTGAGCAGCGCTCTCGACGCCAGCCCGGAAGCCGTGGCGCGGCTGTTCGCCTCCGGCGCCAGGGCCACCGACGGGCAGGTCCGGGTGGTCGCCACGGGCATCGCCACCCAGCCGGGCAGTTATGCGGTGAATGTGACCACCGCGCCGACCCAAGGCAGTGTCACGGGCAGCGCCGCCGCGGCACTCACCATCACGGCCGGCGTCAACGATGCCCTGACGGTGAATGTGGACGGCACAGCGGCCACCATCACGCTGGCCGCGGGCACCTACACCGCCTCGTCGCTGGCGTCACAGTTGCAGGCCTCGCTCAACGCCGCGCCGGCCCTGGCAAACGCCAAGGCGGCCGTCACGGTCAGCGAATCGGCGGGCGTTCTCACCCTGCGCTCGCTGCGCGTGGGCGCCGCATCGAGCGTGACCGTGTCCGGCGTGGCAGCGGCAGACCTGTTCGGTCCCGCGCCCGGCGTGGTGGCGGGTACGGATGCAGCCGGATCCATCGGCAGCGTTGCTGCGGTGGGCGAGGGCCGCCGTCTCAAGGCCGCGGCCGGCACCAACGCGGAGGGTATGGAACTGGAACTCACCGGTGGCACGACGGGTTCACGGGGAACAGTGGAGTTTGCCCGTGGCTTGGCGTGGCGGCTGAATTCACAGCTGGATGGTGTGTTGGGCAGCGAGGGTTTGTTCGCCCAGCGCTCCGATGGCATCAACCGAAGCATCGATGACATCGGTCGCCAGCGAGCCGATGTTTCCCGTCGACTGGAATCGGTGGAAAAGCGCTTCCGCGCCCAGTTCACCGCACTGGACGGTGTGGTGTCCAGACTCCTGTCCACCAGCAGCTTTCTGTCGCAGCAATTGGCATCCCTCACCAACCAGTCGCGCTAGACGCGGCAATAAACTCACGGGAAAGGGCGATGAATCCTTATCAGTCCAGTGGCCTCGCAGCGCGCGCCTACGCCACCAACGACGTTGAAACTGGCGTGCTGGCCGCCAGCCCGCAGATGCTCATCGTCATGCTCTACGACGGCGCTATTCGTGCCATCGCCACCGCCAAGTCGGAACTGGCGCGGGGCGACCAGGCTGCCAAGGGCCAGGCGCTTTCGAAGGCCATCGGCATCATCGACGAGGGCCTCAAGGGCTCGCTGCACGCCGAGGCCGCCGGCGACATCGGTGCCAATCTCGTGGCGCTGTACGACTACATGGTGACCTCGCTGCTGCAGGCCAACCTGCGAAACGATGTGGTGCTCATGGATCAGGTGGCGGGTCTGCTTCGCGAACTCAAAGAGGCGTGGGAGCTGGTGGCCCGTGGACGTACCACTCACGAAGAGCCGGCCATGGCATCGCCCGAGCGCGGCCACGGGCCGGCGCTGAGCTACGGGAAGGCTTGATTTCGGTGACTGCCGCCAGCTTCCTCCCCGCGTGGGAGCAAGCCCTTGCGCTTACCGGGCTGATGCTCGAGGCGGCCCGCTCGAGCGACTGGGACCGGCTGGAGCATCTGGAACGCCACCGGGGGCAACTGCTCGACGCGCTCAAGGGCGCCGACCGCGACCCGCCCATCACGGTGGACGAGCGCACACGCAAGCGGCGTATCCTCGAGGCCATACTCGAGCAGGACGAGACCATCCGCCTGCTCACCCAAGACTGGATGCGCGAACTGCGCGACATCCTGGCAAGCACGCGAAACGCCCAGCGCCTGGGGAAAACCTACACCGGGCCCTAGCCCTTACTGGGCGCATTGACGGCGGCCGCGCCCCGCCGTCAAACTGCGGCCTCCTCTCTCGCATGGCCCTTCGCCGTGGAATCCATCGTTTTCACCTGGCGGGAATTGCTGCTCGTGGTCATCGCCGTGCTGGCGGTGTACGTAGCCGAACTGCTGCTGCTGCTCAGGGCGGGCAATGCCCGCGGCCTGAGGTTGTGGCAACGCGGCGCCGACGCGCACTCGGAGCACTACGCGCTCACCGGCCTGCGGCGTGAGCTGGCCGAGTTGCACGGTCAAATGGCGGAATTGCGCGCCGAACTGGAGCGCCTCCGGGCCGCCGAGCCGGCCGCGCCCAATCGCACCCCCTACGGTCAGGCCATCGATCTGGCGCGGCGCGGGCAAGCCGCCGTGCATGTGGCTGAAAACTGTGGCATCTCCCGAGGCGAGGCTGAGTTGATCGTCTCGCTCTACCAGCGCCGCTGAGGCGCTCCCTGGCCCGTTGCGCCAGGCAAACCCATGATCGATGCCGGGCTGCAGGGCAGGCTCACCGCGTTGCTGCAGACCGCGGGCGGGCCGGTGCTCGAACTGGGCGATGCCGCCGTGGCGCCAGCGGGGCTGCGGGCGGGCGACACGGTGGCGGCGCGAGCCGTATCCACCCTGCCCGAGGGGAAGCTGCTGGTGGAACTGGCGGGCACGCGCGTGGCGATGCGCCTGCCCGAGGGCAGCGGCATCGCGCCCGGACAAGCGTTCCGGCTCGCGGTGCTCGAAACCGCGCCGGCCCTCAAGCTGCAACTTGCCGCCGCCGCGCCGCCGGCGCCCCAGCCGCCCGGCACGATGACGGTGAGCCTGAGCCCCCTGGCGGAGCGCCTGGCCGCCGTGCTGGATGCGGGTGGCGGCACCGCTGGAAGCACATCCGCAAAGACGCCCTTGCCCGTGGCGCCCGTGTTGCCCGCCCCGGAGACCCGCGGCGAGCGGCTCGCCGCGCCGCTGCGCCAGGCCCTGGAAACCAGCGGCCTGTTCTACGAATCGCACCAGGCCCAGTGGCTGGCCGGCGCGCGCGACGAACAGACGCTGCGCGCGGAGCCCCAGGGGCGTGCCGAGCCAGCGCCGGCTACGGCTGCGAGCGCCCCGGCCGAGGGGCGACAGCAACTGCCGCCCGCGGTGGTCACGGTGCTGGAGCGCCAGGTGGATGCCCTGTCCAGCGGGCAGGTCTCGTGGACCGGCGAACTCTGGCCCGGCCAGTGGCTCGAGTGGCAGGTGGACGAGCGCGGCGCCGCTCACGGCGGCGGGTACGAGGCGGCGCCCTGGCGCACCCGGCTCCGGCTCGAACTGCCGGGTTTGGGGGTGGTGGAGGCGCGGATCGAGCTTGCCGGTGCGGCCCTGCGGGTGAGTGTGGCCACGGGACACGCTGGCGCCAGTGGCGCCATGCGGAGCGCCGAGCAGGACCTGCGCGCGGCGCTGGAGGCCCGTGGCCTGGACCTGCGAAGCCTGCTGGTGGAGGCGGCGGGTGGAGGCTGATCCGCGCCGCTTCGCCGCCGTGGCCCTGGCCTACGAGGCGGCCGACGGTGCCCCGCGGGTGGTGGCCAAGGGCCGAGGCGAACTGGCCCAGCGCATCATCGAGCGCGCCCGCGAGGCAGGCGTGTTCGTGCACGAATCGCCCGAGCTCGTGTCGTTGCTGCTGCAAGTGGACCTGGACACGCGCATCCCGCCGGAGCTGTACGTGGCCGTGGCCGAGGTGCTGGCCTGGGTATACCGGGTGGAGCGCGGCGAGACGCCGCTCACGCCGCCAGGCGCGCCAGCAACTCGCGCTCCAGGCGGATGACGGCGCGGGGGTCGGACAGCTCCGCGCCCTCCAGCAGGAACATGTCCTCGGCGCGCGCGCCCAGGGTGTTGATCTTGGCGCCCACCACGCTCACGCCGTGTTCGGCCAGGGTGCGCGCCACCCGCGACAACAGCCCGGGCTGATCGCCGGCAATCAACGACAGGTAGTGCAGGCGGCCGCGCTCGTCGGGCCGGATGGTCACCTCCGGGTCCAGCGGAAAGGCCTTGAGCTGGCGCGACAGCCGCCCGGTGACGGGGGCATCGAGGGGCCCTTGCCGATGCAGCTTGTCCGCCAGCTCGTGCTCGATGTAGCCCATCACGTCCCGATAGCGGGCGCCCGGATCGCCGGGATCCATCACCTGGAAGGTGTCCAGGGCGTAGCCGTGGCGCGTGGTGTAGATGCGCGCCTCCACGATGCTGAAGCCAATGCGCTCGAAGAAGCTGCAGATGCGCGCGAACAACAGGCTGCGGTCGGGCACGTAGATCAGCACCTGCAGACCTTCGCCGATGGGCGAGAGGCGCGCCCTGACCACCGGCCGGGCGGTGTCCACGCACTGGTTGAGCAGGCGGGCGTGCCAGGCGATTTCGCCGGCTTCGTGGCGCAGGAAGTAGCTGTCGTCCAGGCGCGACCACAGCGATGCCTGGGCGCCCTCGGGCACGCCCAGGGCGCGCAACTGCGCCAGCACCTTCTCCCGCGTGTCGGCCACCGACCCCTCCTGGGGCGCGGGCTCCCCGCCCAGGGCGCGGCGCGTGGCCTGGAACAGGTCTTCCAGCAGCTTGGCCTTCCAGGCGTTCCACACCTTGGGGCTGGTGCCGCGGATGTCGGCCACGGTGAGCATGTACAGCGCCGAGAGGCGCCGGTCATCGCCCGCCAGCGCGGCGAAGGCGCGGATCACGTCGGGGTCGGAGAGGTCTTTCTTCTGCGCCGTGGTGGACATGACCAGGTGGTGCTCCACCAGCCATGCGGCCAGCTCGGTGTCGTCCTCCGACAGGCCGTGGGCGCGGCAGAAGCGCGCCGCATCCACCCGCCCCAGGCTGGAGTGGTCGCCGCCGCGGCCCTTGGCGATATCGTGGAACAGCCCCGCCACGTACAGCACCTCGGGGCGCTCGAAGGCGCTCATGAGCTGCGAGCACAGCGGGTACTCGTGGGCCATTTCCGCCACCGCGAAGCGGCGCAGGTTGCGCACCACCATGAGGATGTGTTCGTCCACGGTGTAGACGTGAAACAGGTCGTGCTGCATGCGCCCCACGATGCGCCCGAACACCGGCAGGTACAGGCCCAACAGGCCATGCTGGTTGAGCCGGCGCAGGGTGTGGGTAATGCCGGCGGGCTCGCGCAGGATCTGCATGAACAGCGCGCGGTTGCGCGGGTCGCGCCGGAAGGCGGCATTCACCAGCCGGCGCGCATGCCACAGGGCCCGCAGGGTGCGCGCCCCCAGGCCGCGCACCTCGGGGTGGCGCTGCCACACCAGGAAGGTTTCGAGAATGGCGCGCGGTGAGCGTTCGTACACGCCGACATCGCGGATCTCGAGCAACTGGTCGCGGATCTCGAAGTGCTCGTCCAGGGGCAGCGGCGCCGAGTCGGGCGGCGGCAGGATGCGCGTGCGCAGGTTGGCCAGCACGATGTCGGAGAGCTGCAGTACCGACTTGGCCGTGCGGTAGAAGCGCTGCATGAGCTGCTCGCTGGCGCGGCGCGCGGCCGTGTCGTGCAATCCCAGCGCGCGCGCCAGCCGGGTCTGGTGATCGAACAGCAGCCGGTCTTCACGGCGCTGGGCAAGCCAGTGCAGGCGCATGCGCAGCCCCGCCAGGGTGTTTTCGTGGCGCCGCAAGCGCGCAGCCTCGTGAACGGTGACGATGCCGTGGGCCACCAGGTCGCGCCACGAGGCCCCCAGGCCGCTGGCGCGGGCGATCCAGAGAATCACCTGCAGGTCGCGCAGGCCGCCGGGGTTTTCCTTGAGGTTGGGCTCCAGGCTGTAGGCGGCGTCGTTGAAGCGCGCGTGGCGCTGCTGGCGCTCCAGCAGCTTGCTTTCGCAGAAGGCGCGCGCATCCAGGGCCGCGTCGAAGGCGGTGCGCATGCGCCCGTACAGCGGCGCCGATCCGGCCAGCAACCGTGACTCGAGCAGGTTGGTCTGCACCGTCACGTCGCCGCGCGCCTGGGCCACGCACTCTTCCACCGTACGCACGCTGTGGCCCACCTCCAGGCCCACGTCCCAGAGCAGGCTCACCAGCTCCTCGGCGCCGGCGTGCGCTTCCCGGGGTTCATCGGGCAGCAGCACCAGCACATCCACGTCGGAGAAGGGGAATTGCTGGCGGCGGCCATAGCCCCCCACGGCGCAGAGCGCGGCCCCGGCTGCTTCGAGGCCGGTGGCGCCGTAGGCTGCCTGGAGCAGCTCGTCCACCAGGTCGGTCTGCCGCGCCAGCAATTGGTGGGCATGGCCCTGCTGCAGAAAGGCCTGCTGCAGCTCTGCGCGGCCTTGGGTCAGCCGGGCCCGCAGGCTCGCGAGCAGGTCACGGTGGCGCGCCAACGGTGCTCGCGGCGCGGGCGCGCCAGCGCTCCCCGGAGAAGCTTCAGGCGGCCGGCGCGGGCGGCGCGCCTGCCGAGAGGGTCAGCACTTCCCAGCCATCGGGCGTGACGAGCACGGTGTGCTCCCACTGGGCGGAGAGGCTGTGGTCCTTGGTGACCACCGTCCAGCCGTCGGCGAGCTGGCGGATGCCGGGCTTGCCGGCGTTGATCATGGGCTCGATGGTGAAGGTCATGCCGGCCTGCAGCTTCAGGCCCGTGCCCGGCCGGCCGTAGTGCAGCACCTGGGGCTCTTCGTGGAACTTGCGGCCGATGCCGTGGCCGCAGAACTCGCGCACCACGCTGTAGCCGGCGGATTCGGCGTGCCGCTGGATGACGTGGCCGATGTCGCCCAGGTAGGCCCCCGGGCGCACGGCGCGGATGCCCTGCCACATGCACTCGAAGGTGATGTCGCACAGCCGGCGCGCCTGGATGGCCGGCTCGCCCACGTAAAACATACGGCTGGTGTCGCCGTGGAAGCCGTCCTTGATGACCGTGACGTCGATGTTCACCACGTCGCCGGCCTTGAGGCGCTTGTCGCCGGGGATGCCGTGGCACACCACGTGATTCACCGACGTGCACACGCTCCTGGGAAAGGGCGGATAGCCCGGCGGGGCATAACCCAGCGGCGCGGGAATGGTTTTCTGCACGTCCACCATGTATTCATGGCAGAGCTGGTCGATCTCGCCCGTGGTCATGCCGGGACGCACGTGCGAAGCCACGAAGTCGAGCACTTCGGCCGCCAGGCGACCCGCCTCGCGCATGCACTCGATCTCTTCAGGCGACTTGATGACGACGGACATGGCTGGACCAGTGAGCACCGCAAGACGCCGGGCGAAGCCCCCGGACGTTGGGCATGACGCCGCGCCATCCAGCCCCCGCGCAGAGGGCCCTGGGCCCGCGACGCGGCCGGCGAGCCTGCGCGGGCGCCGCCGCGACGGCGATGATCTGAAGTGTGGCTCCCCGACCTGGGCTCGAACCAGGGACCTGCGGATTAACAGTCCGTCGCTCTACCGACTGAGCTATCGGGGACCGGAACTTTCAGACCTTGCCACTGCGAAACACCATCGCTGGCCGCGCCGCACGCTCGTTTTGCCGGACACCTTGAGGGCTGCCTGCCAACCAAACGCACCGGGCGAACCCGCGAAAGCGCGCGATTGTAACGAAACGAAGGGCCCGGGGGCAACGTGGACTCGTGGCGCGACGCAGCGGCAACCCCGGGGCGGCTTCAGCCCCGGCTTACCGCCGCGATGGCCTCGGCCACGCGCCCCACGTTGCCCGAGTTGAGCGCCGCCACGCAGATGCGGCCCGTGTCGATGGCATAGATGGAAAACGCCTGGCGCAGCCGCTCCACCTGGGCCTGGGACAGGCCCGAGTAGGAGAACATGCCCCGCTGGCGCAGCATGTAGCTGAAGTCCTGCCCGGGCAGGCGGGCCCGGAGCCCGTCCACCAGCGCCTGGCGCATGTGGCGGATGCGCTCGCGCATGCCGCCCAGTTCCTGCTCCCAGAGCGCGCGCAGTTCGTCCGACTCCAGCACCGTGGCCACCACCTTGCCGCCGTGGGTGGGCGGGTTGGAATAATTGGTGCGCACCAGCCGCTTCACCTGGCTGAGCACCCGGGCGGCTTCGTCGGCGTCGGCGGCCACCACGCTGAGCGCGCCCACCCGCTCGCCGTAGAGCGAGAAGGACTTGGAAAAGGAGTTGGACACCAGCAGCGGCGCGCCCGTGGCGGCCATGGCGCGCACCGCCGCCGCGTCCGCATCCAGCCCCTCGCCGAAGCCCTGGTAGGCCAGGTCCAGAAACGGCACCAGCCCGCGCTCCACCACCACCGAGGCCACTTCACGCCACTGGCTGGCGTCAAGATCCACCCCCGTGGGGTTGTGGCAGCAGGCGTGCAGCACCGCCACCGAGCCCTGGGGCAGGCCGCGCAAGGCTTCCAGCATGGCCGGGAAATCGAGTCCGCGGCTTGGCGCGTGGTAATAGGGATAGGTGCGCACCTCGAAGCCGGCGGCCTCGAACAGCGCGCGGTGGTTTTCCCAGCTGGGGTCGCTGATCCACACGCCGGCGCCGGGCGCCACGCGGCGCAGGATGTCGGCGCCCACGCGCAGCCCGCCGGTGCCGCCCAGGGCCTGCACGGTGATCACGCGGCCCGCGGCGATGAGCGGGCTGTCGGCGCCGAACACCAGCCGCTGCACCGCCTTGTCGTAGGCCGCCAGCCCGTCGATGGGCAGATAGGCCCGGGGCGCGGCGGCGGCGGCGAGCTGCTGCTCGGCCCGGCGCACGCACTCGAGCAGCGGCACCTTGCCCGCGTCGTCGTAATAGACGCCCACGCCCAGGTTCACCTTGGCCGGGTTGCGGTCCGCATTGAAGGCCTCGGTGACGCCGAGGATTGGATCGCGCGGGGCCAGGGCCACCGCCGCGAAGGGGGATGCGCTCATCTGCCGATCCTGTGTGGGTGAAGGGAAATGCCGGCCGGGTTGGGGCAGGGCGCGCGCCCCGTGGGGACAGCGCGACCTGCGAGGGCCGCGTGCTATTCTGCAAAAACGCCTTTTTGCTCCGCAGCGCGGCGGATTTTATCGTGATCGTCACCTTCCCCAACAGTCCATTCCGCCTGCACCAGCCCTTCGAGCCCGCCGGCGACCAGCCCGAGGCCATCGCCAAGCTCTCGGAGGGCGTGCGCCGCGGGTTGAAGTTCCAGACCCTGCTGGGCGTGACCGGCTCGGGCAAGACCTACACCATGGCCAACGTGGTAGCGCGCATGGGGCGCCCGGCCATCGTCATGGCGCCCAACAAGACCCTCGCGGCGCAGCTTTACGCGGAGATGCGCGAGTTCTTCCCCGAAAACGCGGTGGAGTATTTCGTTTCGTACTACGACTACTACCAGCCGGAGGCGTACGTCCCCTCGCGCGACCTGTTCATCGAGAAAGATTCCAGCATCAACGAGCACATCGAGCAGATGCGCCTGTCGGCCACCAAGTCGCTGCTGGAGCGCCGCGACGTGGTGATCGTGGCGACGGTGTCGTGCATCTACGGCATCGGCGATCCGGTGGATTACCACGCCATGATCCTGCACCTGCGCGAGGGCGAGAAGGTGCCCCAGCGCCAGGCCATCCAGCGCCTGGCGGAGATGCAGTACGAGCGCTCGGAGCTGGACTTCCGGCGTGGCACCTTCCGCGTGCGCGGCGACGTGCTGGACGTGTTCCCGGCGGAAAACTCCGAAGCCGCGCTGCGGGTGAGCCTGTTCGACGACGAGGTGGAATCGCTGTCGCTGTTCGACCCTCTCACCGGGCAGATTTTGTCGCGCGTGCCGCGCTTCACCGTGTATCCCTCCAGCCACTACGTCACCCCGCGCAGCACCACCCTGCGGGCGGTGGAGGCCATCAAGGTGGAGCTGCGCGAGCGCGTCGACGCCTTCGTGAAGGGCGGCAAGCTGGTGGAGGCGCAGCGCATCGAGCAGCGCACCCGCTTCGACCTGGAAATGCTCGCCGAGCTGGGCTTCTGCAAGGGCATCGAGAACTACTCGCGCCACCTGTCCGGCCGCCAGGCGGGCGAGCCGCCGCCCACGCTCATCGACTACCTGCCGCCCGAGGCGCTGATGATCGTGGACGAAAGCCACGTCACCATCCCCCAGGTGGGCGGCATGTACCGCGGCGACCGCGCCCGCAAGGAAAACCTGGTGGACTACGGCTTCCGCCTGCCCAGCGCCCTGGACAACCGGCCGCTGCGCTTCGACGAGTTCGAGGCGCTGCTGCCCCAGACCATCTTCGTCTCGGCCACGCCGGCGGACTACGAGGCGCAGCACCAGCAGCAGGTGGTGGAGCAGGTGGTGCGGCCCACGGGGCTGGTGGACCCCGAGGTGGAAGTGCGCCCCGCCGCCACCCAGGTGGACGACCTGCTCTCGGAGATCACCCTGCGGGTGCAGCGCGCCGAGCGCGTGCTGGTGACCACGCTCACCAAGCGCATGGCCGAGGACCTGACCGACTACCTCTCGGAGCACGGCGTCAAGGTGCGCTACCTGCACTCCGACGTGGACACGGTGGAGCGCGTGGAGATCATCCGTGACCTGCGCCTGGGCGAATTCGACGTGCTGGTGGGCATCAACCTGCTGCGCGAGGGCCTCGACCTGCCCGAGGTATCGCTGGTGGCCATCCTGGACGCGGACAAGGAGGGCTTCCTGCGCTCCGCGCGCTCGCTCATCCAGACCATCGGCCGCGCGGCCCGCAACCTCCACGGCCGGGCCATCCTCTACGCCGACGTGATGACCGATTCCATGCGTGCCGCCATCGGCGAGACCGAGCGCCGCCGCGCCAAGCAGCGCGCCTGGAACGAGGCCCACGGCATCACCCCCCGGGGCGTGGTGAAGCGCGTGAAAGACCTCATCGACGGCGTCTACGACGCCGAGGCCGCACGGGGCCAGCTCAAGGCTGCCGGCAACGAAGCAAACCTCGCCAGCCTGGACGAGAAGGACCTGGCCCGGGAGATCAAGCGGGTGGAAAAGCAGATGCTCGAACATGCCCGCAACCTGGAGTTCGAGCGCGCCGCCGCCCTGCGCGACGAACTGCGCCGCCTCAAGGCAAAGCTGTTCGGCGGTGCCGAGGTGGAGGAGGGCGGGCGGTAGGGGGGAGAAGCCAGGCGGTGGGCGGGAGCAGGGCTGTTCAGGACGGCTTGGCGCCCGCCATGCTCCGGAGCGCGCAGGTTCCGGGCAGGCGATACTACTGGCAGTCAGCGACCCAGTTCTCCAGTTCGAGCGCGGGCACTCGCTCGAATTCCGAGATGTTGTTCGTTACGAGCGCCAGGCCTTCGCTTCGCGCGTGTGCCGCAATGTGCAGGTCGTTCACCCCGATGGGCTGGCCGACTCTCTCAAGGGCCGCGCGGATAGCGCCGTAGTGCTGGGCGGCCTTCGCGCCGTAGGGCAGTACTTCAAGCCGGCTGCAAAAGTCCTCGATGGCCGCCAGGTTCTCACTCACTCGTTGGCTTTTCTCCGCGCCGTGCATCAATTCGGCCAGGGAAATGGATGAAATAGCCATGCGACTGGCGTTGGCGTTGAACCTGGAAAGCATCTCCATCGGGCGGCGCTTCAACACGTAAATGACGATATTGGTGTCCAGCAGGTAGCGCAACATCAAAGGGCTTCTCGGTCTGGCTGGTGCTGGGACGCACGTTCGGGCAGGAAATCATCACTCACCCGCGGGCCGTCCAGGAAGAAGCTGTCCCAGCTTTGTCCGAGGGGAGCGATGATCCGCTCATGACCTTTGACGCGTATTTCCACCTTGTGCACACCCTCGGGCAAGCGGACGTCCAAAGGCAGCCGGACGGCTTGGGTACGGTTGTTGACGAAAACGGTGCCGATGGCCATGTGGGACTCCTTGCTTGAGGCTATATGGCGAATGTATATGGCGTTACAAGGATAGTCAAGTTCACCGCTGACGGGGCCCAGACCCTTCGGGCATTTCGGCCGCTATTGCGCGTCAAGCGAGTTGTCGCCGCGATCCGCGCAGATCGGGAAAAACACCCCGGCTTTCGTAGGGAACCGAGGTTGGTACGGGGATGAAGATGTGGCAGCGTCGATTCGCCATTGGCCCGACACAAGAGGCGGGCGCGGTGCGGCGGGGCGTGTTTTTCCAGACAACGCCATGCCTGCCCCGCAGCACGCCAGCCTGGCGAGCCCAAGCGCGCGCCAGGCAAACGAGGAGACCATTCATGCGGTATTGCGGCCGCGCCTTCCTGCTTTGCCCTGTCATCGCACCGCGGCCGGTGGCGAAAAGCCCGTTTACGCGCCACACCGCCCGAGCCCCGCAAGCGCGTCTTTCCACAATCCCGAAGCCCCGGAGGGTTTCCCTATGAATCATCTGCACAAGACCTTGATCGCCCTGTGTGCCAGCCTGAGTCTGACGGGCTGCGTGAGCATCTTGGGCGATCACGTGCGCTACACCGAAGAGGTGAAGCTCTCCGATGGCAAGGTGGTTGTGATTCAGCGACACGCGGAACT
>Ga0209985_10000108_pt1 | contig 90474 bp, 88 predicted proteins | sample NOAtaG_FD_187305 | JGI IMG/M metagenome (GOLD analysis project Ga0209985, IMG submission 187305) | Freshwater lake microbial communities from Lake Erie, under a cyanobacterial bloom - NOAA_Erie_Diel6S_1000h metaG (SPAdes) (version 2) | ecosystem: Environmental > Aquatic > Freshwater > Lake ... | reverse complement strand
GGCGAGTCCGCCGTGCGCGTGGCCGTGTACCGGCCCGCGCAGCAGCCGGTGGTGGTGACGGTGGCCGAAACCGTGGACAAGCGCGACCGCCTCGCCAGCGAGATCCTCGCCGGGGTCATCCTGCCCATGCTGCTCATACTGGGGTTGTCCGCCGCCGGCATCCTGGCCGGCGTGGACCGCGGACTGCGGCCGCTGCGCAGCTTCGCGGCCATGATCGCCGCCCGCGCCCCCGGCAGCCGCGAGCCCATCGCCCTGCGCGATGTGCCCGACGAGGTGCGGCCCCTGTCGGCGGCCCTCAACCAGCTCCTGCAGCGCCTGGACGCGGCCCTGGAAACCCAGCGCCGCTTCGTGGCGGACGCCGCCCACCAGCTGCGCACGCCGCTGGCCGGCCTGAAGACCCAGGCCGAACTCGGCCTGCGGGCCCGCGACCCCGCGGAGATGCGCGCCGCCCTGGAAACGGTAGCCAGCGCCACCGGCCGCACCGCCCGCCTCGTGACGCAGTTGCTCTCCCTGGCCCGGGCCGAGCCCGACCAGGGCATGCCGCACGCCGCCGAGGAAGTGGACCTGGCCGCCCTGGCCCGCGCCGTGGCCGCCGGCGACACGCCCCGCGCCCTGGAGAAGGGCATCGACCTGGGCTACGAGGGCGCGCAGCGCGCCGCCGTGCGGGGCGACCCGGTGATGCTGCGCGAGCTGCTCGCCAACCTGGTGGACAACGCCCTGGCCTATTGCCCGCGCGGCGCCATGGTCACCGTGGCCGTCACCGCCGAGGGCCCGGGCACCACGCTGCTGAGCGTGACGGACAACGGCCCGGGCATCGCCGAGCCCGAGCGCGAACGGGTATTCGAGCGCTTCCACCGCGTGTCCGGCTCGCCGGGCGAAGGCAGCGGCCTGGGCCTGGCCATCGCACGCGAGATCGCCTCGGCCCACGGCGCCACCATCGCGCTGGGCCCGGGCGGCAACGCACAGGGCACCCGGGTGGAAGTGCGCTTTGCCGCGCCGCCGGGCTAGCGGCAAGCGCCGCCTCAGGCGGCGGCGCCGCGCTCCTGCTGCTGCAGGCGCCACATCTGCGCGTAGGCGCCATTGCGCTCGAGCAGTTCGCGGTGCGTGCCCCGCTCCACGATGCGCCCGCCCTCCATCACCAGGATGGCATTGGCGTCCACCACCGTGGACAGGCGGTGGGCGATCACCAGCGTGGTGCGGTCGGCGGAGATGCGCGTCAGCTCTTCCTGAATGGCCTTTTCCGAACGCGAATCCAGCGCCGAGGTGGCCTCGTCGAAGATGAGGATGCGCGGGTTCTTCAGGATGGCCCGGGCGATGGCCACGCGCTGCTTCTCGCCGCCCGAGAGCTTCAGGCCGCGCTCGCCCACGCCCGTGTCATAGCCCTCGGGCAAGGCGGCGATGAAATCGTGGATGTGGGCCGCGCGCGCCGCCTCGATCACCTCCTCGCGCGAAGCCTCGGGCCGGCCGTAGGCGATGTTGTAGTAGATGGTGTCGTTGAACAGCACCGTGTCCTGCGGAACGATGCCGATGGCGGCGCGCACGCTCGACTGGGTGACCTGGCGGATGTCCTGCCCGTCGATGGCGATGCGGCCGCTTTGCACGTCGTAGAAGCGGTACAGCAACCGCGCGAGAGTCGACTTGCCCGAGCCGCTGGGCCCCACCACCGCCACCGTGGCGCCGGCCGGAATCTCGAAATCCACGCCGTGCAGGATGCGCCGGTTGGTCTCATAGGAAAACAGCACCGCCTCGAAGCTCACCCGCGCGCCGCCCAGGGCCAGAGGCGGTGCGCCGGGCGGGTCGGCCACCTCGCGGTTTTCCTCCAGCAGCCGGAACATGCGGTCCATGTCCATGAGCGCCTGCTTGATTTCGCGATACACCATGCCCAGGAAGTTGAGCGGGATGTAGAGCTGGATGAGCAGGCCGTTCACCAGCACCAGATCGCCCACCGTGAGGCGGCGCTCGGTGACGCCCTGGGCCGCCAGGATCATGAGCAGCGTCACGGCGGCGGCGATGATCAGGCTCTGGCCGATGTTGAGCAGTCCCAGCGAGGCTTCGTTGCGCACCTCGGCCGACTCGAACTTCTGCAGGTTCTCGTCGTAGCGGCGCGCCTCGAACTCCTCGTTGTTGAAGTACTTCACCGTTTCGTAGTTGAGCAGGCTGTCGATGGCGCGGGTGTTGGCGCGCGAGTCCAGCTCGTTGGCGCGGCGGCGGATGTCCATGCGCCACTCGGTGATGCGGAAGGTGAAGGCGATGTAAACCGCCACCGCGCCGAAGGTGACAGCGGCGAAACGCCAGTCGAAACGCCCCACCAGCACGGCCGCCACCAGGCCGAACTCCAGGATGGTGGGGATGATGGAAAACAGCATGTAGGACAGCAGCGTGGAAATGCCTCGGGTGCCGCGCTCGATGTCGCGCGACACCCCGCCGGTCTGGCGCTCGAGGTGAAAGCGCAGCGACAGGCTGTGCAGATGGCGGAACACCTGCAGCGCGGCGCGGCGGATGGCGCGCTTGGCCACGCGCACGAAGACGATGTCGCGCAGCTCGGCGAACAGCGTGGTGGACATGCGCAGCAGGCCGTACATGACCAGCAGCGCCAGCGGCAGCACCAGCACGGCCTGGGTGGGGTCGAGGGCGTCCACCACCTCCTTCATCACCAGCGGCACGCCTACGTTGGCGAACTTGGCCGCCACCAGGAACAGCATGGCCAGGGCCACCCGGCCCTTGAACTCGAGCAGGTACGGAAACAGCGAGCGCACCGCCGTCCAGTCGCCACGGGCGCGGCGCGGATCGGCGGCACCGGGGGCTTGCGAGGCGACGGGAGAGGCGTGGGGGTTCATGGCGGGCCAGGGCAACGGCGGCAGGAGCGCCCGGGAGCCGCGGGAAGATCACCCCCCGCTCGCCAGCCGCGAGGAGCGCAGTGTACGCGCGCCGCCGCCCGGCGCCGCTACCAGATCCAGCCCTGGGAGAACCCGAAGTGAATGCCCGGGCCCGGATAGCCCCAGCCCCAGCCCGGCCCCCATCCCGGACCCCAGCCCCAGCCCGGGCCCCAGAAGGGGTCGTAGAAGCGCGGTCCGTAGCCGTAGCCCCAGTGCAGGGACTGGCTGCGGCGTACCTCCCGAGGCGGGGCCTTGCGCTTTTCCGCCTCAAGGCGGCGGATCTCCTCGCGGTGCTGCCACTCGCGCTTTTCCGCATCGAGCGCCCGGCGGCGCCAGAACTGCTCGTCCGTTTCATCGCCGGAAGGCTGCACGCCGCCCAGCTCGTCGGCCAGCCGGCGCCAGCGCGCCGCCTGCCCGGCATCGGCCGGCGTGCCCAGACCGCGTTCGTGGATGTCCGCCAGCGCCTTGGCCGCGCGGGCATCGCCCTCATCGGCGGCCATTACCAGGAACCGAATGGCCGTGGCGTAGTCCTTCCGCTGGTAGGCTTCCCAGCCCTGGCGGAAATCTGGCGATTCGGCCGCCGCCGCCACCATCGAACCCAGCCCCCACAGCAACGCCAACATCCTGACAGTGCGATTCATGAGCATCGATTCTCCCGGCACCCGCACGGCACCGCCTGCGCTCAGACCGCGGCAACCGCGCGCCGGTTTCCCGGGCCGCGGAGCGTGATGGACCCGAACCACACCATGCTCGTGGCGACGCTGCTGTTCCTGGGCGCCATTCTCGCCTCGGCGGCGGCCGGGCGCATCGGCGCGCCGCTGCTGCTGGTGTTCCTGGCCCTGGGCATGCTGGCGGGCGAGGACGGACCCGGCGGCATCCGCTTCGACGACGACCGGCTGGCGTTTCTGGTGGGCAACTTCGCCCTGGCGATCATCCTGCTGGACGGCGGCCTGCGCACGCGCATGGACACCTTCCGCGTGGCGCTGCGGCCGGCGCTGTCGCTGGCCACCGTGGGCGTGGCCCTCACGGCGGGCATCACCGGCGCCTTCGCGCGGTGGATTCTCGACCTCACCTGGGCCCAGTCCCTGCTGGTGGGCGCCATCGTGGGCTCCACCGACGCGGCCGCCGTGTTCTCGCTGCTGCACCAGCGCGGCATCGAACTGAAAAAACGCGTGGCCGCCACGCTGGAGATCGAGTCGGGCAGCAACGACCCCATGGCGGTGTTCCTCACCCTGGTGCTGGTGCAGTGGATCGCGGACGGGCGCGAGGGCCTGCCCGGCCCGGAACTGGCCGTAGCCTTCGTGAAGCAGATGGGCCTGGGCGCCGTGGCGGGCCTGGCCGGCGGACGCCTGCTGGGCCTGCTGGTGAACCGCCTGCAACTGGCCGAGGGGCTGTACCCGCTGCTGGTGCTGTCGGCCGGGCTGAGCGTGTTTTCCGTCACCAACGCCGCGGGCGGCAGCGGCTTCCTGGCCATCTACCTGGCGGGCGTGGTCGCGGGCAACCGCCAGATGCACGGCGCACCCAACATCCTGCGGGTGCACGACGGCCTGGCGTGGCTTGCCCAGATCGTCATGTTCCTGGTGCTGGGGCTGCTGGTCACGCCCTCGCAGCTGCTGGGCGACGCCCCGGCCGGGCTGGCCATCGCCGCGCTGCTCATGCTGGTGGCGCGGCCGCTGGCGGTGGCCGTGTCGCTGCTGCCCTTTCGCTTTCCGTGGCGCGACCAGGTGTTCATCTCCTGGGTGGGGCTGCGCGGCGCGGTGCCCATCATCCTGGCGCTGTTCCCGCTGCTGGCCGGGCTACCCCGGGCGGCGCTGTACTTCGACGTGGCCTTCTTCGTGGTGCTGGCGTCGCTGGTGGCGCAGGGCTGGACCATCGCCTTCGCCGCGCGCCGCCTGAAGCTGGAAGTGCCCCCCGAACCCGCGCCCCTGCAGCGCGTGGAGGTGGAGGGCAGCCGCGCCGAGCCGCTGGCCTTCGTGAGTTTTCGCGCCGCCGAGGACAGCCCGGTGCTGGACACCGACACGCCCGCCACCGTGCTGGGCGAAGGCGTGCGGCTGGCCGGCTGGCTGCGCGACGGACGCTTCTGCGCGCCGGTGCACGGCGAGCGCCTGGCCGCCGGCGACGTGGCCCTGCTGCTGGCGCGCGAAGACCGCGTGGACGGCCTGGCACAGGCCTTCAGCGGCGCCACCGGCGATGCGCGCCCCAGGCGCGATCGCTTCTTCGGCGCCTTCGCCCTGGATGCCGGCGTGGTGATGGCTGATCTCGAGGCCGTGTACGGCCTGCCCGTGGCCCCGGGCGAGCGCGACCTGCCCGTGGGCGCCTTCATCGCCCGCCACGTGGGCGCGCGCGCCGTGCCCGGCGATGCCGTGCGCCTGGGCGAGGTGGAGCTGGTGGTGCGCGCCGTGCGCGAGGGCGAGATCGCCGAAGTGGGCCTGCGTCTGCCGGAGTAAGGGCGCAGCCGCGGCTTCGCGCCAGCCTCTAGAATCCCGGCCTTTGGCGCGCGAGCGCCGGCACGGGAGAACGATATGCAACCGCAAACCAAGCCGCGGGGCCGCGGCAAATGGATTCTTTACCTGCTGGTGCTGCCGCTGGTGCTGGTGGCCGCCTACACCTGGTTCTCGCTCACCTGGAGCTACTCCCAGGGCGAACGGGCCGGCTATGTGCAAAAGCTCTCCAAGCGCGGCTGGCTGTGCAAAACCTGGGAAGGCGAACTGGCGCTGGTGACCATGCCCGGCACCGTGGCCGAGAAGTTTTTCTTCACCGTGCGGCGCCAGGAAGTGGCCGAGCGCATCAACAACAGCATGGGGCAGCGCGTATCGCTGGAGTATCACCAGCACCTGGGCGTGCCCACCAACTGCTTCGGCGACAGCCAGTACTTCGTGGACAACGTGCGCCTGGTGCAGGAGCCCACCCTGCCCCCCACCAGCACCGCGATGCCACCGCCCGCCCCCGCCGCCGCGCCAGCCGAGACCGCACCACCCGCCGCACCACCCGCCAAGTAAGCCGCCCGCCGCCATGACCGGGGTCATGCTGGTAACGGGCGCCGGGCGCGGCATCGGCTCGGCCTGCGCCCGCATCGCCGCCCGCGAGGGCTACGCCGTGGCCGTGAACTACGTGCGCCAGCGCGAGCCCGCCGAGGCCCTGGCCGCGCAGATCCGCGCCAGCGGCGGCAAGGCCGTGGCGCTGCAAGCCGACGTGGGCAACCGCGAGCAGGTGCAGGCCCTGTTCGCCGCCGTGGACCGCGAACTGGGCCCCCTCACGGCGCTGATCAACAACGCCGGCATCACTGGCCCGCTGGCCCCCGTGGAAGACACCGACCCCGCCTGGCTGCGCGCCGTGTTTGCCAGCAACGTGGATGCCCTGTTCTGGTGTTGCGGCGAAGCCCTGCGGCGCATGTCCACCCGCCACGGCGGCGCGGGCGGCGCCATCGTCAACGTGGGCTCCATCGCCTCACGCTACGGCGGCATGCCCGGCATGGTGGCCTACTCCGCCTCGAAGGGCGCCGTGGACAGCTTCACCATCGCCCTGGCCAAGGAAGCCGGCCCCCAGGGCGTACGCGTCAACGGCCTGCGCCCCGGCACCACCCGCACCGACATCCTCGCGCCCCTCGGCGGCCCCGACCTGGAAGCCCGCGTGGCCGCCGCCACCCCCCTGGGCCGCCTGGGCGAAGCCGAGGAAATCGGCGAAGCGGCGGTGTGGTTGTGCAGCGGGAAAGCCTCGTTTACGCATGGGGCGATTCTGGATGTTTCCGGGGGGCGGTGAGCAGAGCCCGCTGACACGGACTCTGACCAGCGCTGCCACATCAAGACCCGGGGCTTTACAGCCCAGGCTGCCACTTCGACGCAGCATGCCGCAGGGAGGATGGCCTCGCACGTTCCCGGACCCGCTGGGCGTGGACTCAGCGTTGGTTCGCGGGGACGCCAGCGGGCAAGGACACTGGGCTGCGGGGCAAACACCGGCGGTGGGCGCTTTGTGATGACGGGATTGTCCGTGCCCGGGCGCTCGCGGAACACTCGGAAGGGCTTACAGAGCCATCCTGGGCGGCGGTCGGCCGACTGCTGGCAGCGGAGGAAATACCAGCAGGGATGTCCCCGTTGACGTTGGGGCGCGGGGGATAGAAGCTTCAGCCGATGGTGGCGGCTCTTGTACGGGTAGTTTCCTGGGAGGCGCTGTGGAAACTCTGCTATAGCGCACAAAAAGCGTAACGGCTTGGAGTGATCGTCTTGGGGACTTCTAATTGATGACAGCAAGGTGGAAAAACAAGGAAACAGCGAATATGCGTGACTTTGTTACCTGTTTCGCGCTTCGTGAAGAGAGTTTTCGGAGCCCCAACTCACGCTAGGCCTCGCAACCATGGCAATCGAAGATTTCTGGGACAAATCGGCGGACGCGGTCCTCGTGCTCACACTAGCACTCGGCTATGGTTTCTGTGCCTTAGTCATAGGCTGGCAAGTGCTTCACTGGCTACAGACCGGCGAGTGGCAACCGCTACCATTCTTAGTCGCGTTGGAATTCATCGGGGTCAACACGGAGAGTGCGTACGCTCCAAAGTCTTGGATTGGCATGGCAAAGGTCGCAAGGTTCCTTCTCGAGTTGCCTATGTCTATCATGGTTCCAGTTTGTGGCGTCGTGCTCGCCTTGGCATGGAAGATTTTCGTCAGTTCCGGAACTGCACGATGAAGTCTGGAATCTTTTCGCGCGTACTCGAAGTCAGGTCTTGCAATCCAACATTTCGCTCGTACCCTCCATTCCATGTCGCGTCCGCTGTGTCTCGAACTCTTCGGCGGCCTCTACCTCGTCACCTCGCGGGGCGATCGCCGCGAGGACACGTTTATCTCAACGACGAGGATCGCATCGCGTGGCACGACATCCTGGGTGCCGCGTGCAAGCGCTTCAACCGGACCTGCCACGCCTGGCGCCAGATGACCAATATGCTTGAATCCAAAACGTGACCCCGGTTGCGGCCCTGTCATCTTTTTGATCGCCGGCAAGCTCGATTTCGCAGCCGTCAACCCTCACACTCGATAACCCACTCGGAAGTTCACAGAGCCTTTTATTGACACAGTAAGATTAGGCCACAGTACGATGAAAAAAATTCTCTTACATGCGATCACAAGTGTTTCATTCATATTCTGTCCGCCATCCGAGGCAAGGGGCGCGACTGATGCCCTCTGGATATTGGTTCCGGTGGCACTTACGGTTGGGCAGTGCACCCAATTTGGGGATGAAGTCCGGAACCGCTTTCGCACAGCAATTTCTGTAGCGAAAGGAAACTCATTGGATCTTTTGCCGCCTACCTCGTGGGGGTTGATCGAAGAGTATGCAAATAGCACGGGGTCGGAAGTTCCAACCCCGGATATGCAGCGGGCGTGTGACAAAACCATCGAGGCCTTCTCAAGCCCCGCATTTCCAACGTACATACGCCAGTTAGTTGCGACGTACTTTATCGCGGCGACAGCGACAGAATGCGTGCTGTTTCAACCCACAACAGCCGGAAAAATAAAACAAGCATGGATTTCGGTGGGTACGCGCAACGGCTTCGATATTTCAGAGAAGGCAATTGATGAGTTATTTGAAAGTCAGCGCCAAGTGTCTGACATGAATCGCCCTCCTCGGCGATCGATCGACGAGTGTGTCAAGGCCGCGAATTATTGGGAAACTCCGTCCTTCGATCAGACGTTTAGCAAGAGCGCGGTATTCGAACTGTTCGGGGGGCGATAGCGGGGCTAGGGTCAGGTCTTGCATTCAAGCATTTCGCTCGTACGCTCCGCTCCATGCCCCGTCTGCTGCGCCTCGAACTCTCCGGCGGCCTCCACCACATCACCTTGCGGGGCAATCGCCTCGAGTGCATCTATCTGAACGACGAGGATCGCATTGCCAGGCTCGACATCCGGGGTGCCGTGTGCAAACGCTTCAACCGGGCCTGCCACGCCTGGCGCCAGATGACCAATATGCTTGAATGCAAGACGTGATACCCCGGCTGTGCAATAGCAACCCGGCAATTGCACGGATGGCTGCGCCATCCGACCGCGTGGCGCTGGTCACTTCCACCTTAGGAACGTCGCTGCCTCATGTCCGCACTGAACCGTTTTGCTCAACTGAGGGCGCCCATACTCCTGCTGGCGGCCGCCATCGCGGTTGTTGCGGTCGTGCTGCAGGGCCCCATCCCGCAGCCTGCCAGCTATCACGCCTTTGCAGACGGGCGCGTTCTCCTGGGCATCCCGAACTTCGCGAACACGCTCTCGAATATCCCGTTTCTCTTCGTCGGCATCGCCGGGCTCGTGCTGTTCAGCCGGGGCACTCCACCAGGTGCTTTGCCGTTGCTGCGCCCCGCGTATCTGACCTTCTTCACCGGCACGGCATTGCTCTTTCCGGGGTCGGCCTACTACCACCTGCGCCCGGCGGATGCGACCCTCGCGTGGGACCGCCTTCCCATGACCCTCGCGTTCATGGCCGTCTTCGCCATCATCATCGGGGAACACATCAGCGCCCGTCTCGGCAGGCGTCTGCTGCTACCGCTGCTTGTCTTTGGCGCCTTCTCGGTTCTGTTCTGGCGGCTCAGCGATTCGGGCGATGGCGGCGACCTGCGGCCGTACCTCATCGTTCAGTTCCTTCCCATGCTCCTGATTCCCGCCATCGTGATTCTGTACCGGCCGGCGCTTGAGCCGACGCGCTACCTGTGGGCGCTTCTCGGCTGCTACGGCCTGGCGAAGGCGCTCGAGTTTCTCGACGCCCCGGTGCTCAACCTTACGGGAGTGGTCAGCGGGCACACCCTCAAACACCTTGTGGCGGGTCTGGGCGTTTACTGCCTTCTTCTGGGATTAATGCGCCGCAGAGCCGCGCCAACCGAGCCGTCATCGCCAGTGCCGCGCGCGTGACCTTGCCCCGCATGCTGCGGACTCGCGACCACCAGTGAGGCTCAGGGTCAGGAAGCCCGCGGGCGGATCTTGCCCTTTGCCCCCGCACCCAAGCGGGTTCAAGCCCAGGATGCGGTATCGTCTTCGCGCCTGTTCCCGCATGCGCCACGGGCCGCGGCCCACCCTGGCGCCCCTTCAACCCCCCCACCCCCGAGACCTCCCTTGACCACCATCGCCCAGGTCCGCGCCGGCCACTACCGCATTCCCCTGCCCACCACGCTCACCGACAGCACCCACGGCGAGATGACCCACTTCGAGTTGGTCACCGCGCGCATCACCAACAGTGACGGCGCCGAGGGCACAGGCTACACCTACACCGTGGGCACCAATGGCTCGGCCATCCACGCCACCATCGCCACCGACCTCGCGCCCCTGCTCACCGGCGCCCGGGCCGACTGCATCGAGGCGCTCTGGCAGCGCATGTGGTGGCACCTGCACTACGGCGGACGCGGCGGCGCCGCCACCATGGCCATCGCCGCGGTGGATATCGCCCTGTGGGACCTCAAGGCCCGCCGCCTGGGCCAGCCGCTGTGGACGCTGCTGGGCGGCTTCGATGCGCGCGTGCCCTGCTACGCCGGCGGCATCGATTTGTGGTTCAGCCTCGACGCGCTGCTCGCCCAGACCGACGGCAACCTCGCCAAGGGCTTTCGCGCCATCAAGATGAAGGTGGGCCGCCCCCGGCTGTCGGAGGACGTGGCCCGTGTAAACGCCATGCGCCAGCACCTGGGCCCCGACTTCCCGCTCATGGTGGACGCCAACATGCGCTGGAGCCCCGACGAGGCCATCCGCGCCGCCCGCGCCCTGCAACCCGCCCAGCCCGTGTGGCTGGAAGAGCCCACCATCCCCGACGACATCGCCGGCAACGCCCGCGTGGTGCGCGAGGGCGGGCTGCCCGTGGCCACGGGCGAGAACCTGCACACGGTGCACGAGTTCCACAACCTCATCCACGCCGGCGCCGTCACCTTCCCCGAGCCCGACGTCACCGTGGTGGGCGGAGTCACCGGCTTCATGAAGGTGGCGCGCATCGCCGAGGCGGCCAACCTGCCCGTCACCTCCCACGGCGCCCACGACATCACCGTGCATTGCCTGGCCGCCTGCCCCAACCGCAGCTACCTCGAAGCCCACGGCTTCGGCCTGGACCGCTACATCGCCGAGCCGCTGCGCATCGAAGACGGCTTCGCAGTCGCGCCCGACCGGCCGGGGCACGGCATCAGTTTCGATTGGGAGGGGCTGGAGGGGTTGCGGAGTCGATAAAGGCGGGCGGGGCATACGCCATGCGTACGCAGCCCCATGCCCGGTCAAGGGTTTGCGTTCGCCCGCCCTTGACCCAGCGCTGGATCGGCCAATCTCGTGCCCGAACATTTCCCGCCGTCTGACTCCCGTTGATACCGCCCCGGGTTGGGCCTCCCCTCACCCCTCGCGCGCCCCCGCCGCCACCGCGCTCACCAGCCGGCCCAGGCTGCTGCCCGTGGCGGCCAGCAGCCGGTCGATCCAGCTCCAGCGCGCCAGGGCTTCGGCGTGCACTTCGGCCGACCCGCCCGCCATGGCCAGTTCCAGGCGCGCCCGCAGGTTTTCGGCCAGGGCGGCGTCGGTGGAAACAATGTTGCCCTCGCGGGCCAGCAGCAGGCTGAAGGGGTCGATGTTGGACGAGCCCACGGTGACCCATTGGCCGTCCACCACCGCCACCTTGGCGTGGAGCCAGCTGGTGAGGTATTCGTGGATCTCGATGCCGGCGCGCAGCAGCCCGGCGTACGAGGCGCGGATGGCGTAGTGCACCCAGAAGTGCTCGCGCCGCCCCTGCAGCAACAGGCGCACCTTCACGCCGCGCGCCACGGCGTCGAACAGCGCGCGGCGGAAGCGCTTGCCGGGCAGGAAGTAGGCATTGGCGATGAGGATTTCGTGCCGGGCTGCACCGATGGCTTCGAGATAGGCGTCTTCGATGGCGTGGCGGTTGCGGAAGTTGTCGCGCACCAGGAAGGCCGCGCGACAGCCGTCGCTGAAGGCGGGCTGCGGCGGGCAGGGCAGCATGCGCGGGTCGCGCCGGCGGCGGGCGGCAGTCCAGGCCACCAGCGCCCACAGCCGCCGCAGGGCCTGGTGCACCTCGGCCACCACCGGCCCTTGCAGGCGCACGGCAAAGTCGAAGCGCGGCGCGCCTTCGCCGCGGCCGTCGCGATCGTCCAGCACGTTGATGCCGCCGCAGTAGGCGATGCGCTGGTCGATGAGGGCAAGCTTGCGGTGCATGCGCCGCATGCGGCTGCGGCGCAGGCGAAAGCGGCCCACCTCGGGCCGGAACACCTGCACTGACACGCCAGCCGGTTCGAGAATCTCGCGCAGCGGCGGCAGCAGGTTCGAGGCGCCGAAGCCGTCCACCAGCAGCCGCACGGTGACGCCCCGCGCCGCCGCCCGCGCCAGCGCCTGGGCCACCTGCCGCCCGGTGGGGTCGTCGGCGAAGATGTAGGTTTCCAGGTGCACTTCCTCGCGAGCCGCGTCCACGTCGCGCAGCAGCGCGGGAAAGTACTCGTCGCCGGTTTGCAGCAGTTCGACGCGGTTGCCTTCGAGGAAGCGCGGCACGGCGCCCCGCGCCTCAGGCCAGGGAGAGCAGCGCCGACAGGGCGGCGTGGTCGGACAGGCGCGCGAACCGCGGGCCGCTGTGCACGTGGGCGATCTTCACGCGGAAGCCGCGCACATAGATGCGGTCCAGGTGCAGCAGCGGCAGGCGCGAGGGGTAGCTGCGCGCCGGACGCCCGCCCACGTGCTCGAACACCTCTGAAAGACCCAGCTCGCGCACCAGCGGCTCGCCGGCGCGGCGCGTCCAGTCGTTGAAATCGCCGGCAATCACCAGCGGCGCGTCGGCGGGCACCAGCGCTTCGATGCGCGCCCGCAGCCGCCGCACCTGCGCGTGCCGCCAGGCGGCGAACAGCCCCAGGTGCACGTTGATGCAGTGCAGGCGCGAAGACCAGCCGGGTACCTCGACTTCGCAGTGCAGGAGGCCGCGGCGCTCGTAGGCGGACACGGACACATCCTCGTTGTCCCACTTGGCGATGGGAAAGCGCGACAGGATGGCGTTGCCGTGGTGCCCCTCGTCGTACACGGCGTTGCGGCCGTAGGCGTAGTCGCTCCACAGGCTGTCGGCGAAGAATTCGTACTGGGGCTGGCGCGGCCAGTCGGCGTGGCTGCGGGCGTGGCGCGCGTGCAGCCCCTGCACTTCCTGGAGGAACACCAGGTCGGCGCCCACGCCGTGCAGGAAGTCGCGCAGCCCGTGCACCGTGAGACGCCGCTTGAAGGGCGAGAAGCCCTTGTGGATGTTGAAGGTGACCACGTGCAGGGTTTCCATGGCGGCCTCTATTGTGGGGCGCGCTCGAAGGCGCGGTCGAGCAGGCAAGGATCGTCGAAATGGCGGCGGCCCACGAAGGCCGTGGCCTGCCGGCCCCACTGGCGCATGGCGCCGGGTTCGCGCACGCCCATGGGCCAGAACAGCCAGCGCTCGCCGCGCTCGGTGCCGGGCACCATGCCGTCGGCGCGGTAGAGGCTGGCCACGCCGCCGCCGGGCAGGGGAAGGGCGCGCAGCTCGCGCTCGTGGCGCACCTCGTAGGGCAGGCCGGCCGGCGACTCGCCGCTCACCACCACGCGCTGCAGGTAGTGGCTGCCCGAGGCCACCCGCAGCACGATGCGCTGCTCCGGGCCCACGGCGGGAAGGCTCTGGGGCACGAAGGCGGTTTCGTCCAGGGTCTGGGGAGCAGGGCGGGGGCGCGCGCCCGGGGTGGGGAAAAACTGGTGGTAGCAGCCGCAAGGGTGGATGGTGTCGTACACCCAGGGCTCGCCCGCTTCGTCCAGGGTGACGCGCCACACCAGCCCGTCCAGATGGCCACCGAGCAGGTCGATGGCCCCGCTGCTCGGCCGGGCGGGAAACCAGAAGGTGTACACGAGCTGACGCAGCCACCGGCCGCCCACTTGGGTGGTGGCGGTACGCACATAGGCGGCGGGGCGCCGCACGTCCACCACCGGCTGCCCGCCGGCATCCATCGCCAGGGTGCCGATGCGGTCGTCGGAGGTGGCCACGTCCACTTCCAGCACCGGGGCATGGCGGCGCACCAGCGCGGCATCCAGGCCCTCGGGGACGGCGCCCTCGCCCGGCGCGAAGCGCAGCAGCGTGCCGCGCACCGGCAGGCGCTCCAGCGGCGTGCGGAACACGGCCAGGGTGTCGGCCTGGTAGCCGCGCACGCCGATGGCGAAGGGCACGCGGGTGAGCCAGTACAGGCCGGCCACGCGCTTCCAGGTGTCGTAATCGTCGGGCACGGCGAGGGCGCGGGGCTGCTCCCCCCGGGCGGTATCCGCAGTGCGCAGCCGCTCCGCGCAGCCCTCCAGGGCCGCGGGCAGATCGGCCGGCGCGCCACCGGCGCGCGCCGCCAGGGCCGCCCGGGCGGGCGGGGGCAGGCGCGCCAGTTCCAGGGCACGGCCCTCGGCGTCCAGGGCGCGGGCAGCGGCGAGCGCGGCCGGCGCATCGCTGCCGTACAGGTGGGCCGCCGCGCGATCGGCACGCAGGTACGGATGCCCCGGCACAGGCGCCGGGCCACCGTCCCGGGCGGCGGCGGCCAGCACCGCCTCTTCGAAGGCGCCCAGCAGGCGCGCGCACTGGCCCACCAGGGCATCGGCATCCAGGGTGCGGGCGGAGAAGGGTGCGGCCCGATGGGCCGGTGCGGCGCAGCCCACCGCCAGCAGGACCACGGCGAGGGCTGCCAGCAGAGCGTGCGAGCCGGCGGCGCCGCGGCGCGGCCTCACGACACCCTCACGGCGCGGGCTCCCGGCCCGCGCGCCGCAGGATCTCGCGGGCCATGGCAGCGAACTGGCGCGTCACGGCGCTGCGCATGGCGGCGTTCCCGATCACCGCAGGCACCCAGAAGTCGGGAACGAAGCGGCCCGTGTAGCGCAGACGCACCACGCCGGCCACGGGCTCGATGTCGTAGCGCCCCTGCATCTCGCGAAAGCTGCCTGAAACCGCCCGGGCGGTGATCCAGGCGTGGGGCGACTCCTCGATGTCGAGCCGCACCTCTATGGAGCGGCGCAGGAAGAACAACCCGGCGCTGCCCTGCTGCTCCACCAGCACGCGCTGGCCGGTGCGCTCGATGACGCGGCTTTGCTGCATGTCGGGGATGAAGCGCGCCAGGTTGTCGTAGTCGGTGAGCGGGCCCCAGGCCTGCTCGGGCGTCACCGCCAGTTCGGTGAGCGCCTCCACGATGACGGCCTCGCCCTCGCGGCGCGACACCACGCTGACCTCCTGGGCCAGGGCGGACCACACTGGCACGAGCAGAGCGCACAGCAGCAGCAGGCGGCGCGGGGATGCCATGGAACACGTGCCCCACCGCCGCGCCGTCACCCTTTCAGGGCTCCGCGAGCCGCGGCAGGTGGCGGATAGCGGCCGCATTGCTGGGCGAGAAGCAGCGTTCGGCGGCATCCTCCCAGGGCAGCCACTCAAAGGAGAGGTGCTCGCGCGGCGCCAGCACCACCGGCACCCGCGCCGGCAGGCGCAGCCCGAAGACGTGCTCGGTGTTACGGGTGACCCCGGGCGGGTAGCGCCACTGCCACCGCGGATAGATGTCGTATTCGTTGCTGTAGCCGAAGTCGATGAGTTTCCCGGCGGCCGCAGGGATTCCGGTTTCCTCGAACACCTCGCGGGCGCAGGCGCCCTGCAGCGGCTCGTCTTCCGCGTCGAGGCTGCCGGTGACCGACTGCCAGAAGCCCGGGTGATCCGCGCGCTCGATGAGCAGCACTTCCAGCGCCGGGGTGTGAATGACCACCAGCACCGAGCGCGGGATCTTGAAGACCATGGGGCGCGGCGCGTCAGCGCACCTTGATGTGCAGCTCGCGCAACTGCTTCTCGTCCACGGGGCTGGGGGCGCGGGTGAGCAGGCACTGGGCGCGCTGCGTCTTGGGGAAGGCGATCACGTCGCGGATCGACTCGGCGCCGGTCATCATGGTGACGATGCGGTCCAGGCCGAAGGCGATGCCGCCGTGGGGAGGCGCGCCGTACTGCAGGGCATCGAGCAGGAAGCCGAACTTGGCGCGCGCCTCATCGTGTCCGATGGCGAGCGCTGTGAACACCTTGGACTGCACCGTCTGGTCGTGAATCCGCACCGAGCCGCCGCCGATTTCCCAGCCGTTGAGCACCATGTCGTAGGCCTTGGCCTGGGCCTTGCCCGGGTCGGTGTCGAGGAAGCCCTCGTGGCCGTCCTGGGGGCTGGTGAAGGGATGGTGGAGCGCGTCCCAGCGCTTGTCTTCCTCGTTCCAGTCGAACATGGGGAAGTCCATCACCCACAGGGGCTTCCACTCCTTGGAGGCGAGGCCGTGGTCGTGGCCGATCTTGGCGCGCAGCGCGCCCATGGCGTCGTTCACCACCTTGGCGCGGTCGGCGCCGAAGAAGATGACATCGCCATCCTCCGCGCCAGTGCGCTCCATGACGTTGAGCACCACGGGCTCGGGCAGGAACTTGAGGATGGGCGACTGCAAGCCTTCCATGCCCTTGGCCCAGTCGTTCACCTTCACGTAGGCGAGCCCCTTGGCGCCGTAGATGGCCACGAACTGGGTGTAGTCGTCGATCTCCTTGCGCGAGAGCTTGCCGCCGCCGGGCACGCGCAGGGCCACCACACGCCCGCCGGGCATGAGCGCGGCGTCGCGGAACACCTTGAAGTCCACCTCGCGCATCAGGTCGGTGATCTCGGTGAGCACCAGCGGCACGCGCAGGTCGGGTTTGTCGGAGCCGTACTTCGACATGGCCTCGGGGAAGCTCATGCGGGGAAAGGGCGCGGGCAGTTCGATGCCGGCGGCCTCGCGGAACACCGTGCGGATCATCTCTTCCATGAGGCCGGTGATCTCGGCCACGCCCAGGAAGGAAGTTTCGATGTCGATCTGCGTGAACTCGGGCTGGCGGTCGGCGCGCAGGTCCTCGTCGCGAAAGCACTTGGTGATCTGGTAGTAGCGGTCGAACCCCGCCATCATGAGCATCTGCTTGAACAGCTGGGGCGACTGCGGCAGGGCGAAGAACTCGCCGTGGTGCACGCGCGAGGGCACCAGGTAGTCGCGCGCGCCCTCGGGCGTGGACTTGGTGAGCATGGGCGTTTCAATGTCGATGAAGCCCTGGGCATCGAGCCACCGGCGCACCGCCATGGCCACCTTGTAGCGCAGCCGAAGATTGCGCTGCATCTGCGGGCGGCGCAGATCGAGCACGCGGTGCTCGAGGCGTACGGTCTCGGAGATGTTGTCATCATCAAGCTGGAAAGGCGGCGTGAGCGCCGTGTTGAGAATCTCCATGTGCCTGGCCAGCACCTCGATCTCGCCGCTGTGCAGGTTGGCGTTGGCGGTGCCATGGGGCCGCTCGCGCACCAGGCCCTGCACCCGCACCACGTACTCGCTGCGCGCGCGGTCGGCGGTGGCGAAGGTTTCGGGGGTGTCGGGATCCACCACCACTTGCACCAGGCCCTCGCGGTCGCGCAGGTCGATGAAGATCACGCCGCCGTGGTCGCGCCGGCGGTGCACCCAGCCGTACAGGGTGACCGTCTGGCCGAGATAGGTCTTGTCGATGAGGCCGCAGTAGTTGGTGCGCATGAAGGGGCTTCGCGATGAAATGATGGGAAGGGCGCGCCGGCCTCAGGCCGCGTGCCCGTGGGGCCGCGGGGCGGCGGGCGGGGCAACGCCCATGGAGATCACGTACTTGAGCGCTTCGTCCACGCTCATGTCCAGCTCGATCACATCCTGGCGCGGCAGCATGATGAAGTAGCCGCCGGTGGGATTGGGGGTGGTGGGCACGTACACGCTGACCCATTCGCCCTTCAGGTGATTGGCCACGTCGCCGCCCGGGGTGCCGGTGAGGAATGCGATGGTCCACATGCCCTCGCGCGGCCACTGCACCAGCAACGCCTTGCGGAAGGCCTCGCCCTTGGAGGAGAACAGCGTGTCCGACACCTGCTTGACGCTGTTGTAGATGGACTTCACCACGGGGATGCGGCCCAGCAGCCGCTCCCAGCCCTCCACAACGCGCTGCCCGATGAAGTTGGCCGCCAGCACACCCGTGACCAGCAGCACCAGCAGCGTGAGGACCACTCCCAGGCCCGGCACGTCGAAACCCATCCACGCGGCTGGCCGCCACGCCTCGGGCAGCAGCAGCAGGGTCTGGTCCATGGTGGTGATCAGGGCCCGCAGCACCCAGAAGGTGATGCCCAGGGGCACCCAGATCAACAGGCCGGTGATGAGATAGCGTCGCATCCGTGAAGCCGGAAAAGCCGCGGAGGGTGTGGGTTCACACCCTCCGCGTCGGGAAAGGGGTCTCCCGCGGCGGGGCGCGGGAGGCTCGGTGTCAGTGACAGGCGCAGTTGGTGCCGCAGGCCGCCGCCGCGGTGCCGCCGCTGTCGCTGGCGGCAGTGCCGCTGCTGGTGCCGGCATCGGACGCGGCGGACTTGCCGCCGTCGGCGCCCGATTCGGTCTTGGCCGCCGGCTTGGCGCCGTTGTTGCGGAAGTCGGTGGCGTACCAGCCGCTGCCCTTGAGCTGGAAGCCAGCCGCCGAGATGAGCTTGGTCATGGACGAGTTGCCGCAGGAGGGGCAGACGCTGATGGGCGCATCGCTCACTTTCTGGAGAAACTCCTTCTCCAGGCCGCAACTGCCGCAGCGGTATTCGTAGATGGGCATGATATCCCCCGGAAAATGAAGGCGAATTATAGACGGCCACGCGGCACCCCGCGCGTTTTGCGCAAGTATGGGCGGGGAGCGGCCGCCTCAAGAGGCCCCTTCCACCGCGGCGCCGCGCCCGGTAGCCTTCCGGGCCGCCTTCAACCGCCCTCTCCGGCCCTGCCGCCATGCTAAATCCCACCCGCTGGCCCTACCCTCGCGTCATCGCCCACCGGGGCGGCGGCGTGCACGCGCCCGAAAATACGCTGGTGGGCGTCCGCGTGGCGGGCTCCCTGGGCTTCGGCGGGGTGGAGTTCGACGTGCGGCTGGCGCGCTACGCGGTGCCGGTGTTGATGCATGACGACACGCTAGAGCGCACCACCAGCGGCGCGGGACCGGTGGGCGAGCTCGATGCCGCCGAGTTGCGCGCCCTGGACGCTGGCAGCTGGTTCGGCAATGAGTATGCGGGTGAGCACGTGCCCACCTTCGAAGCCGCCAGCGCGCTGTGCCGCGGGTTGGGCCTGTGGGCCAACGTGGAGATCAAGGCCGAGGGCCCGGATGAGGCGGCGGAGGCCGGCCGGGTGATCGCCGGCCAGGCGGCGAGGCTGTGGCGCACGGCCAGCCCGGCGCCACTGCTGTCTTCCTTCTCCGAGGAAGCCCTGGCAGCCGCCCGGGAGGCGGCGCCCGACCTGCCCCGCGCGCTGCTGGTGCACGCTGCGCCGGCGGACTGGCGCGAGCGGTTGCTGGCCCTGGGTTGCCGGGCCCTGCACTGCCACCACGAGACGGTGACGCCGCCGCTGGTGGCGGCGCTGCACGAGGCGGGGTTCGGCCTGCTCGCCTACCCGGTGAATGCCGTGGGCCGCGCGGTGCAGCTCTTCCAGATGGGCGTGGATGCGGTGGTCACCGACGAGCTGCGCGACGTGCGCCCCGACCTGCCGGCGCAGTTCGGGATCGCGGGTTAGCGAAGCCCGCGCGGCGCGCGCGGCGCAGTCAGTCCCGCCCTGACCGGAAGATGGACCACATGATCCACAGGCCATTCACGGCGGCGATCAGGAAACCCAGCAGACCGAACACCGGCAGGCCGAGCAGCTCGGGGCCGCCCTTCACCGTCATGACGATGGAGGAGCCCACTATGAGGGCGGCGGTCACCACGCCGAGGGTGAGCCGGTTGCTGCTGCGGTCGAGCTGGCGGCCGAAGTGGTCGAGGCGCTTCAGATCAAGCTCGATCTTCATGCGGCCGCGGCGGGCATCGCGCAGCAGCCGCGACACGTCGCCGGGAAGGCCCTGCAAGGCGCTGATCACCGCCGAGAGACTGTGCTGCACGCGCTTGGCCAAGGCGCCCGGCTGGTAGCGGTCGAGGATCACAGCGCGCACGAAAGGCCGCAGGTGATCCACCAGGTGGAACTCGGGATCGAGCTGCCGGCCCAGGCCCTCGACGGAGATGAGGGCCTTGAACAGCAAAGTGAGGTCGGACGGCAGCACGATGTGGTGGTCGCGCATGATGGCGGTGATGTCCGAGAGCAACTGGCCGAGGCGGATTTCCTGCAGCGACAGGTGCTCGTAGGTGAACACCAGCTCGCCCAGATCGTTGGCGAGCCGCGCCTCGTCCACGTCGACGGAGGCGGTCCAGTCCAGCAGCACTTCCATCATGCCCTGCTCGTCTCGCCGGGACAGGGCCGCGAGCAGGTCCACGATCTGGTCGCGCCGGCTGGGCGACAGCCGCCCGGTCATGCCGAAGTCGATGATGCACAGCCGGTTGCCAGGCAGGTAAAAGACGTTGCCAGGGTGCGGATCGGCGTGGAAGAAACCGTCGCGCAGGATCATCTTCAGCACCGCATCCGCACCGCGGCGGGCGAGGATCTTGCGATCGAGGCCAGCGCGCTCCACCAGCTCCAGGTCGTTGCCCGGCACGCCCTCCACGTAGTCCTGCACGTTCATCACGGCGCTGGTGTGCTGCCAGTGGATGCGCGGAATGACGATGGTGGGGTCGCTCGCGAAGTTGTGCGCGAAGCGGTCCTGCCCGCGCGCTTCGGCGGCCAGGTCGAGCTCGCGATTGAGCGAGCGCCCGAACTGGGCCACCATCTCCACGGGCTGGAAGCGCGCCAGTTCGGGCAGCTCGGTCTGGGCCACGGCGGCGATGTAGCCGAGGATGCGCAGGTCGGCGTCGATCTTGGTGCGGATGCCCGGGCGGCGAATCTTGAGCACCACCGCCGTGCCGTCGGGGAGCCGGGCGCGGTGCACCTGGGCGATGGAGGCGGCAGCATGGGCTCGTTCGTCGAGGTCGCGGAACACCTCATGAGGCGACGCCCCCAGCGCTTTCTCCAGCTCCGGCAGCAGCTCGGCGAAGGGCACCGGCGGCACGGCGGTCTGCAGCTTCTCGAACTCGGCGATCCAGTCGGGGGCGAACAAGTCCACGCGAGTGGCAAGCACTTGGCCTAGTTTCACGAAGGTGGGCCCCATGGCCTCGAGGGCCATGCGCACGCGCACCGGCGGGTCGAGCCCCGCCAGCGCGGGATCGCGGCCGCCCACCAGCAGTTCTCCGGCGCGCTCTAGCACGCTCACGGTGCCCGAGCGGTTCACGGCATCGCCAAAACCGTGGCGCACCAGGATGCCGGCCAGCTCGCGCAGGCGCGGCAGGTCCCGCATGGCGTGGAGAGTTTCGAGCAGCATGGCGCGATTGTGCGCGCGGCGGCGGCGGCGGTGCTGTCAGGGCACCGCGCCGGGAGCCCTCAGGTGCTGGCGGCGCCGCCGGGGCGCGAGGGCGCCAGGGCCAGCGAGCCGAGGCCGAGCAACAGCACCACGAATCCGATCCACGGCCCGACCCAGGGAATGCGCGCAGCCAGGGCCAGGGCCGCCAGCGCCAGGGCAAAGGCCAGCGCACGCGGCCGCAAGCCCGCAGCACCCGGTTTGAAGCGCGCCAGCGAGGCGTCACCCAGCGCCACCACGCCAGCCAAGTAACCCACCACCAGCAGCGGAAAGTACACGGCCAGCGCAACCAGCCCGATGGGAATGCCGATGACGGTGACCATGAGCAGGATCGCGCCCATGGGGATGCCCACCAGCAGGGCGAAGCCCAGTCCGGCGCTGGCCAGCGGCCGGGAGGTGACGCCTGCCGCGGCCCGGCGCGACAGCTGCGGGAACAACCCCAGCGTCAGCAAGCCCAGCAGCAGCAGCCCGAGAATCCAGGCAGCGAAGAGCACCCCGCCCACCACCTGCTTGGCGCTGTCCGGCATCGCGGGCGCCTCCACCACTTCGTGGCGCACGCCACCGGCGATACGGGCGCCCTCGGTCACCCGTGGTGGCGAAGGCGAACGCACGATCAGCGCTCCGCCGATGCGGGCCCGCGGACCCACCTCCACCTCGCGCCCGGCGACCAGCACGTCGCCCGCGGCATCACCGTCGAAGCGCACCATGCCGCCGGCGAGATAGAGCGCCGCCGCGGCCGTGCCGTCGAAGCGCACCTTGCCGCCAGCCACGGCGCTGTCGCCGCCAAAGCGCGCGGTGCGCCCCACCGTCACCTCGCCCCCCACCAGCCGCGCCGATTCCGCCACGGTGGCGTCCACGCGCAGGCTGCCGCCCGCGGCGTACAGGTCCTGGCCTACCCGCGCCCGGGCGTCCACCGTGCCCCCGGCCAGCACCGCATCGCCGCCCACGTCCGCGCCGAGCACCACGGCGCCGCCCGCGGCGATGGCATCGCCGGCACCGGGCTTGTCCAGTTCCACACGCCCGCCTGCAGCGTAGCGATCGGCGCCGACGGTGCGCTCCGAGGCGCGGTCGTCACTGTCCCACCCGCGGTCGTCGGCCCAGACCGCGGACAGCAGCGCGAGGCAGGCAAGGCCCGCCGCCAGCCGCCGCGGAAAGCCCATGGGCCTGTTCAACGGGCGTGCCCGCCCTGGTCGAGCATGCGGTCGCGGGCCTTGAAGTACTTGCGGGCGTAGGCCACCAACTGGCCGTCGGAGGGGTGGTCCACCGTTTCCACGCCCATCACCTTGGGCTCCATGACGTGGTCGTGCTTGTGGATGTGGCGGATGAGCTCGAGCTTGGCGCTGCCCGGCCCCACCACCAGGATCTCGTGCGCACCCTGGAGCAGTTCCACCACCTTGTGCAGGTAGTCGGCGGGCGCGCCCACGTGGCCGGAGCCCACCGAGCCGCGCTTGTGGTGCATGTGGGGATGGGCATTGCCTGCGTGGGCGACGAACTTCTCCACGTCCTCGGGGGTGAAGTGGAACACATGGGCGTCGGAGTGATCGATCCAGACCACCGCGTGGAAATGAGACATGGATTTGCCTTTTTTGGGTTGTCGTCGTTGCGGGGATGGGCGCGGGGCAGCTACTTCTTCGGCTGGCCATACTGCGCCAGCGTCTCGGACATGGCGGCGAGAAAGCCGCTGGCGGCCTGGGCCATGCGTTCGCTCATGAGACGCGCCGCTTCCACGCTTTCGCGTGCGCCGTCGCTAGCCGCGCTGGCCATGCGCTGGGAAAATTCGGTCATGGTACGCGCTACCACGCCCCCGGTGTCGGTGCCGACGCGGGCGGCATGGGCGAGGATCTCCTGAGTTTCGGTGCGCACCCTTCCGCCCACTCGCTCGGCGGCGCTTCCCATGGCAGACAGCAGATCGCCCTCCATGTGCTTGAGCCCCTCCATCGTGCCGCGCAGTTCGGTGTCGTTGAAATCGCGCGCCCGGGCGGCGAGATCCTGCATGGCGAGCTGGGTGGCGTAGGCAGACTTGGTGAAGGCCTCGTCCATGCCCTTGAAGGCCTCGTCCAGCGCCTGCTTCATCTCAGCACCGCGCTTCTCGGCGCCGGTGGCAACGCCCTCGGACATGTCGCGCATCACCTCGCGCATGGCGTCGAAATCGAGCCTGCGTGCCCGGATGGCGGCCAGGGTGAGATCGCGCACCCGGGCGCGGATGTCGTCGCCGGCCATGGAATCGGCCGCGGCGGACTTCAGGGTTTCGTCGGCCATGAGAGGCTCCTAAAGATGAGTTGTCACCCGGGCATTGTCTCCCGCGGCGCGGCGCGGCGCTTGATGCAGGTCAACGAGGGCGGGGCCCCGGGCTCAGGCCGCCTGCTCCAGGGGCGGCGCGGCCGGATCCTCGGCGGCCAGGTGGCCATCGCCACGCCAGTGGATGAGTTCCAGAGCACCGTCCAGGTGCTCCACGATGGCCGTGCAGCTGTCCACCCAGTCGCCGCAGTTGACGTAGAGCACGCCGTCCACCTGCTTCATGGCGGCGGCGTGAATATGGCCGCACACCACGCCGTCGAAGCCGCGCGCCTTCACGCCGCGGCAGATGGATTCCTCGAAGCCGTAGATGAACTCCAGCGCGCCCTTCACCTGGCGCTTGGCGAATCCCGCCAGCGACCAGTAGCCGGAGATGCGCAGGGTGCGACGCAGCCACGACAGCCAGATGTTCAGGCGCACCAGCAGGTTGTAGGTGACATCGCCAAGCACCGCCACCCAGCGGTGGTAGCGCGTCACCTGGTCGAACTCGTCGCCGTGCAGCAGCAGCAGCCGCCGGCCATCGGCCGTGACGTGCTCGTGCTCAGGCACCACCTGGATGTCGCCGAAGGACGTGCCCGCATACTCGCGCAGCGCCTCGTCGTGGTTGCCGGGCACGAACACCACCTTCACCCCGTGGCGCGCCTTGCGCAGCACCTTCTGCACCACGGTGTTCTGGGCGGCGGACCAGTGGATGCCGCGGCTCATGGCCCAGAAGTCCACGATGTCGCCCACCAGGAACAGGTGGTCGCACTCGTGGTGCTTCAGGAAGGACAGCAGCTGGTCGGCCTGGCAGGCGCGTGTGCCCAGGTGGATGTCGGAGAGGAAGATGGAGCGGACGCGGGGCATGAGTCAGGGCCCGGCGAGGCGGACCGTGCCATGGCCCGGGGTGGGAAGGCGGCACGATCCGGGCTTGGGAGCAGCCGTGCGGAGCGAACACGTCGAGACGTTGAGCATCGGCGAAAGACGCTAGCGCGCCCGTGTTACACCGATGTGAATCCTCGCCCCTAATCGAAGCAGTGCAACGCCTCGCGGTTCGCGTCGATGAAGCCCCAGTCATACACCACCCCCAGCCCCGGCCCCGCCGGCACGGGCACGCAGCCGTCCGCGCCCACGCAGTCGAGCTGGTCGCTGTAGCCGCAGGCGTATACCGGCGGCACAGCATTGGGGGTGTCGGGGCCCACCAGCGCCACTTCGTAGAAGTTGCTGTTGCGCATGGCCGACATGCAGTGCCGGTGCGCCGGCCCGCAGGCGTGGATCTCCACGTCGATACCGAAGGCCTCCCCCAGGTGCGCGATCTTCATGGCGCCAGTGATGCCCATGTCGTACTCGGGGTCCACCCGCAGGAAATCCGTGCCGCCCTGCACCAGGAAGTCCGCCTTGGGCTCCACGCCGCGCACGTGCTCGGTCTGCAGGATGGGCGTGCGGATCATCTCGCGCAGCTTGCGGTGGGCGAAGGCGGAGGTGCCCGAGTCGCGGAACGGGTCTTCGTACCAGAAGTAATCCGCCTCGTCGCAGGCGCGGCCCACGTAGAGCGCGTCGGCGAAGGTGCGCAGCTCGCAGGCCGGGTCGATCATCAGGGTCATGCGATCGCCCATGACCTTGCGAACGTGCAGCAGGTTGGCGGCCTCCTCGCGCGGGTTGCCATCGTTCCAGCCGTGGATCTTGAAGGCGCGGTAGCCCATGGCGTGGCACTGCTCGGCGAAGGCGGCGTACTTCTCCTTGCTGTCGAGGCCGCCGTTGCGGTCGCCGTGGTAGGTGCTGGCATAGGCGGGCAGCCGCGTGCGGTAGCCGCCCAGCAGTTCACTCACCGAGGCGCCGAGCTTTTTTCCGGCCAGATCCCACAGGGCGATGTCCAGCGGCCCGTGGCCCATGTGGTCGAACTGGCGCGCCTGGCGCTTGAGATCGTCGTAGATCAGCTCGCGCTGCGTGGCGTCGCGCCCGATGAGGTAGGGCGCCAGCATGAGCGTCTGGCCCAGCGCCGAGGCCGAGGCCACCCAGTGGGTGACATACTCGCCGCGCAGGCCATCGGCGGTCTGGATGATCACGGCATACTTGGTGAAGCGGGTGCTCGCCCCCTTGGAGTAGGCAATGGCGCCCACGCCGCCGCCGCGCACCTGGCCCAAATTGCGGCCCTCGAAGCCGAATACGTGCACTTCGACCCTGTCGATGCGGCTCATGACGTTCTCCCTGATTATGGTTGGCGCGGCTGCAGCGAGGATAACAAGGCAAAGCGTCTCCAGTGCCCGGTAAGATCGCTCCCTCCACCACCACCTGGCCCGCCATGGAAAGGATGCTCACCTGCGCTGCCCTGTGCACTGCCCTTGCCGCCCTGCCGTCGCCCGGCGCGGGCGCGAACGAGCGCGCCATCGAGGCACCGGCAGTGGACGTGCGCGCGGCATCCACCGCTGCCTTCCAGCGCCGCGCCGTGGAACTGCAGCGCGGCCTCTACCAGTCCACGCTCTCCGCCGCCTCGGCAGTGGCGGCGCGGGCAGAGGCCGGGCTGTGCACCGAGCTGGCACGCAACCGGGCCCGGCGCTATCGCGAGATCCTCGCCTCGGCTCTGGGCGAGGCTGGCAAGGCGGACGCGGTGGCCGCGGAGCATCCCGCCCGGGCGGCGGCGCTGTACCGCCGGGCCGAGCGCATCGCCAGCGGCGTGGTGGCGGGCGCGGCCTCCATCGGCTGTGAGGCCGAGGGATGAGCGCGCAGCCGCTCTTTCCACGGGCGCCCGCGGGAGTCCTCGCCGGATTCGTGGCGGCCATGGTGGCGGTGATCGCCGCCTCCAACGTGCTCGTCCAGCAACCGGTCAACGACTGGCTCACCTGGGGTGCCATCACCTATCCCTTCGCCTTCCTGGTCACCGACCTGGCGAACCGCTTCCACGGCCCGGCTTTCGCCCGGCGCGTGGTGTGGGCGGGCTTTGTGATTGCCGTGGCGGCCTCGGCGTGGCTGGCTACGCCGCGCATCGCGGTGGCCTCCGGCACGGCCTTCCTGCTGGCCGAGCTGGTGGACGTGCGCATCTTCGACCGGCTGCGTCACCAGGCGTGGTGGCGGCCGCCGCTGGTGTCCACCCTGGCGGGATCGGTGCTGGACACGGCAATCTTCTTCTGCGTGGCCTTCGCCGGCACGGACATGCCGTGGATCACCCTTGCCCTGGGGGATCTGGGGGTGAAGTTCGGGCTGGCGCTGGCCACGCTGCTGCCGTTTCGCGCGGCGCTGGCGCTGTGGAGGCCTCAGGCGTGAGGCGGCCGCGCGCGGTGCGCGGTGGCGCGGTCCTGGCAGCGCTGGCCTGCGGCCTGGCGCTGGCGGCCTGCCCCCTTGGCAGCGCGAACGGCGTGGACCCGCCGGGCACGGCCAACGCCGCCCCCATGGACCGCGGCCAGGCGCTGTCGGCCCTGGAGTCCGCCGAAGCGCCGCAGCGACGCCTTGCGGTGCTACGGCTTGCGAACGTGGCTCTTCCAGAGGACGCGGCAGCGCTGGTGGACACCCTGCGCGACGACGACGAGGAGGTGCGTGAGCTGGCCGAAGGGGCGCTGTGGGCGCTCTGGGGCCGCTCGGGCGATCCCGGCGTGGACGCGCGCCTGCAGCGAGGCACCGCGCTCATGGGCGAGGGCCAGCTGGACGAGAGCATCGCCGTGTTCTCGGCCATCATCACCGAGCGGCCCGACTTCGCCGAGGCGTGGAACAAGCGCGCCACAGCGCTCTTCCTGAAGGGCGACTACCAGGGCTCCATGGCCGACTGCGCCGAAGTGGACCGGCGCAACCCCCGGCACTTCGGGATGATGGCTGGCATGGGCCAGGTCTGGCTGCGCCTGGGCGATCTGGAGAAGGCGGAGGGCTGGCTCACGCGCGCACTGGAGGTCAACCCGAACATGACCGGCGTGGCGGCGATGCTGGAAGCTATCCGCACCGAGCGTCACCGCCGCGGCCGCCGCGACACCTGAGTCAGCAGCCCCGCGCCCCCGGACAGGATGGCGAGGTGCTTCCGGCGCTTCCCCTTGCCGCCCGCCCCGCACCGCCGAATCAGGCGGCGGCGCGCTGGGTTTCCGTGGCGGGAGAGGAGAATTCGGCCAGCAGTTGCGCCTCCTTCTGCTTTGCAGCATGCAGGTGACGCTCCTTCACGTGGCCGAAGCCGCGAATCTCCTCGGGGATGGAGGCGATGCGTGCGGCCAGGACCAGGTTGCCGGCATCGAGCTTTGCAAGGAGCCCGCGCACCGTCTGCTCGTATTGCCCGATGAGCGCGCGCTCGGTGCGCCGCTCGGTGGTGCGGCCGAAGATGTCGAAGGGGCCGCCGCGCAGGAAGCGCAGCCTGGCCAGCACCTTGAAGGCGTGCCACACCCACGGGCCGTACTGCGACTTGCGCAGCTCGCCGGTGGTCTTGTCGCGCTTGGACAGCAGCGGCGGCGCCAGGTGGAAGCGCAGGGAATAGTCGCCGTCGAACTGCGCCTCCAGCTTTTTCCTGAACTCGCCGCTGGTGTAGAGCCGCGCCACCTCGTACTCGTCCTTGTAGGCCATGAGCTTGAAGAAGTAGCGCGCCACGGCCTCGGTGAGCGCGGTGGACCCCGGCGCCTGCCGCGACTCAGCCGCGCGCACTTCGTCCACCAGCCGGCGGTAGCGGCCCGCCCAGGCGGCGTTCTGGTAGCCGGTGAGGAATGCCACGCGGCGCTCGATCATCTCGTCCAGGGACTCGGACACGCGCACGCTGGACTGCTTCTCCGCCCGGGGCGCCACGAGGTTTTGCACCGCGTTGAGGTCGGCGGCGGCGCGGCGGCCCCACAGCAGCGCCGCCTGGTTCATCTTGACCGCCGCGCCGTTGAGATCGATGGCCTTGTTCAGGGCCTCCCAGGACACCGGCACCAGCCCGCGCTGCCAGGCATAGCCCAGCATGAACATGTTGGTGGCGATGGAGTCGCCCATGAGCGTGGTGGCAATGCGCTGCGCGTCCACGAACTCGGCGTTTTCCGCGCCCACGCCCTTGCGGATGGTGTCCTGCAGGTCGGCCGAGGGGAAGCGCGCGTCGGCGTTGCGGGTGAAATCACCCGTCATCTGGCGATGCAGGTTCACCACCATGCGCGTGCCCAGTCGGGTGCCGCCCATGGTCTTCTGGCTGGCGGATACCACCAGGTCGCAGCCCAGCACCAGCTTCGCTCCGCCCGCGCCCAGGCGCACGGTCCTGATCTGGTCGGGATGGGCGGAGATCTGCAAGTGGCTCCACACCGCACCGCCCTTCTGGGCGAGGCCCGCCATGTCCAGCGCCGCGAAACCCTTGCCCTCCAGGTGCGCGGCCATGCCCACGATGGCGCCGATGGTCACCACCCCCGTGCCACCCACGCCCGTGACCAGAATGCCGTAGGGCTGGTCGAGCGCCGGAAGCGTCGGCTCCGGCAGCGCCGGGAAGGGACCGTCCACGTTCGCACCCGCCGGCTTGGGCGGGGCGATCTTGCGCACGCCGCCGCCGTGCACGGTGACGAAGCTGGGACAGAAGCCCTTCACGCAGGAGTAGTCCTTGTTGCAGGCCGACTGGTCGATGGCGCGCTTACGTCCGAACTCGGTTTCCAGCGGCGTGACCGACACGCAGTTGGACTTCACGCCGCAGTCGCCGCAGCCCTCGCACACCAGATCGTTGATGAACACGCGCTTGGGCGGGTCGGGGTAGAGGTTCTTCTTGCGGCGGCGGCGCTTCTCGGCAGCGCAGGTCTGATCGTAGACGATCAGGGAAACGCCCTTCTCGCCGGTGAAGCTTTTCTGCACCTCGAGATAGTCGTCGCGATGATGCACGGTGACGCCGGGCGCGAAGCCGGCGTCAGCGCCGTACTTCTCGGGCTCGTCGGTGACCACCGCGATGCGCTTCACACCCTCGGCGTGCATCTGCCGGGTGATCTGGGGCACGGTGAGCTGGCCGTCCACGTGCTGGCCGCCGGTCATGGCCACGGCGTCGTTGTAGAGGATCTCGGCGTGCATCTGCCGGGTGATCTGGGGCACGGTGAGCTGGCCGTCCACGTGCTGGCCGCCGGTCATGGCCACAGCGTCGTTGTAGAGGATCTTGTAGGTCATGGTGGCGCCCGAGGCCACTGCCGCGCGCACCGCCAGCGAACCGGAATGGAAGTAGGTGCCGTCGCCGATGTTCTGGAAGATGTGATTGGTCTTCACGAAGGGCGCCATGCCCATCCAGCTGGCGCCCTCGCCGCCCATCTGGGTGTAGCCCGCGGTGTTGCGGTTCATCCACTGGGACATGAAGTGGCAGCCGATGCCGGCCATGGCCTTGCTGCCCTCGGGCACGCGGGTGCCGGTGTTGTGCGGGCAGCCGGAGCAGAAGTAAGGCGTGCGCTCCATGGCGGGTTTTTCCGGCTCGCGCCCGCGCAGGCGCTCCTGCTCGGCCACGCGGGCGGCCAGTTGCTCGTCGTGGCCCGCTTCGAGGATTCGCCGGCCGATGGCGATGGCGATCTCGTTGGGGTCCAGCGCCGCGTTGCTCTGGAACAGCAGGCGGCCGGCGCGGTCGTTCTTGCCTTCCACCATAGGCGCGCCGGGAACGCCGTAGAGCGCATCCTTGAGCTGAGGCTCGATGAGCGCGCGCTTCTCCTCCACCACCAGAACCTGCTCCAGGCCCTCGGCGAAGCGGCGCGCACCCTCGGGCTCGAGGGGCCAGGTCATGCCCACCTTGTAGACGCGCAGGCCGAGGCGCGCGGCCTCGGCGTCGTCGATGCCCAGGCAGGCGAGCGCCTGGCGCACATCCATGTAGGACTTGCCGCAGGTGGCGATGCCGAAGCGCGCCTTCGGGCTGTCGATCACCACTCGGTCGATGGCATTGGCACGGGCGAAGGCCTTCACCGCCTCGATCTTGACGCGGTGCAGCCGCGCCTCCTGGTCCAGGGGCTGGTCCGGGAAGCGGATGTGCGGGCCGCCGGGCGGAAACTGGAAGTCCTCGGGGATGCGGATGCGGATGCGTGCCGGGTCCACGTCCACCGAGGCGGTGGCGTCGATGGTGTCCTTCATGCACTTGAGGCCAACCCACACGCCGGCGTAGCGCGACAGCGCCCAGCCCACCAGGCCGTAGTCGAGCAGCTCCTGCACGCCGGCCGGATTGAGCACCGGGATCATGGCGTCCACCATGGCGAACTCGCTCTGGTGCGCGGTGGTGGAGGATTCGCAGGTGTGGTCATCGCCCATGAGCGCGATCACCCCGCCCTTGGGCGCGGTACCGGCGAGATTGCCGTGGCGGAAGGCGTCTCCCGTGCGGTCCACACCGGGCCCCTTGCCGTACCAGATGGCGAACACGCCGTCGTACTTGTTGTCGCCGTCCAGGTGGGCCTGCTGCGTGCCCCAGCAGGCCGTGGCCGCGAGATCTTCGTTCACACCGGGGTTGAAGACGATGTGGTGCTCGTCCAGCAGCTTGCGCGCGGCAGTGAGCTGCTGGTCATAGCCGCCCAGGGGGCTGCCGCGGTAGCCGGAGATGTAGGCAGCGGTGTTGAGTCCGGCGGCCAGGTCGCGGCGGCGCTGCATCATGGGCAGGCGCACCAGCGCCTGGGTGCCAGTGATGAAAATGCGGCCCTTGTCCAGGGTGTACTTGTCGGTGAGGGAAACGTCGATCAGTGCCATGGTGTGCTCCGCGGCGCGGATGGACCCGCGTCCTTGTGCTGGTGAATGCTGCATTCTGCCAAAGCGGGCGGCAGGAGGATGTCCTTCAGGCCCTCAGCGCTCGATCACCACCTTGCCGGTGTGAGCAGCGCCGGCCAGGTGGTCGTAGGCCGCGCGCGCCTCGTGGAAACCGAAACTGCGGTGGATGGGCGGGCGCAGCCCGGAGGTGGCAATGGCGCGGTTCATGTCCTCGAACATCTCTCGCGAGCCCACGTAGATGCCCTGCACCTTCACGCCGCGGCGCAGGATAGCGGCGGTGCTGACGGGGCCGGCGACGCCGGTGAGCACGCCGATCATGGCCACGGTGCCGCCCAGCCGCACGGCGGCCAGCGACTTCTCGAAGGTGCCCGCGCCGCCCACCTCCACCACGATGTCGGCGCCCCGGCCGCCGGTGAGTTCGAGTACTGCCTTGTCCCAGTCCGGTTGCGCACGATAGTTGACGGTGGCGTGGGCACCCAGTCCCGTGGCCACCGCGAGTTTCTCGTCGCTGCTGGAGGTGACGATGACCCTCGCGCCGGACAAGCGCGCAAATTGCAACGCGATCAGCGAAACGCCGCCAGTCCCCAGGCACAGCACCGTGTCGCCCGGCTTGAGGCCGCCGCTGTGCACCAGCGCGTTCCACGCCGTCACCGCCGCGCAGGGCAGGCAGGCGGCCTCGGCGTCGGTGAGGTGTGCCGGCACCTTGACGACCCCCTGCTCGGAGAGCACCACGTGCTCGGCAAGCATGCCGTCAATGGCTCCGCCCAGCGCGCTACCCGGCGCTTCAGGCGGGATGCCGCCACCGAGCCAGGCCTGCATGAAACAGCCGGCCACGCGATCGCCCACCTTCACGCGACTCACGCCCAGGCCCGTGTCCACCACTTCGCCCACGCCGTCGGAGAGCGGTATGCGCCCGAGCGGCGGCGGCCCGCCATAGCTGCCGCGGGCGGTGAGCAGGTCGCGATAGTTCAGTGACCAGGCCTTCATGCGCAACAGCACCTGGCCCGGCCCGGGGCTGGGATCGGGCCGCTCCACGGCGGTGAGGCTGTCGAGACCGGGCTTGTGCTGCAAGTCGTAGGCTTTCACGGCGTCAGTCCTATTGGGGCGCGGATGGCCAGACGGGCTATGGTAGGCTGGAAGCGTGGATGCTCCACGACTCACGCACGGAACAGCACCGTTTCCGCTCTGGCTCGAACCCATGGAAAACCTCTCCGCCCTGGTCATCTTCGCGCGCGTTGTGGACGCCCAGGGCTTCAGCGAAGCGGCGCGGCGGCTGGGCATGTCGCCCTCGGTGGTGAGCAAGCAGGTGACGCGGCTGGAGAAATCCCTCGGTGCGCGGCTGCTCAATCGCACCACCCGCAAGCTCGCTCTCACCGAGTTGGGCGCCATGGTCTACGAGCACGCCCATCGCATCCTGCGCGAGGCCGAAGCGGTGGAGCTGGCGGTGCAGAACCAGCAGTCAGCGCCGCGCGGCACCCTGCGCCTGTCGGCGCCGGCGGTGTTCGGCACGCTGCACCTCACGCCGCTGGTGTCGAAGTTTCTCGCTCGCCACCCCGACGTGCGCGTGGAGCTGACGCTCTCCGACCGCATCGTGCCCGACCTGGTGGAAGAGCGGCTGGATGCCGCCTTCGTCATCGCCACCCGGCCCACGGACAATTTCGTGGCGCGTCGCATGGCGCCCATCCGCTGGATCCTGTGCGCGGCGCCGGCCTATCTGGCGCGCCATGGGTCGCCCGCCACGGTGGCCGACATCGCTCGCCACAACTGCCTGGCCTTCCCCGCCCTGGTGAGCGCCGGCGCGTGGCGCTTCCGGGTGGGCGATCACGAGGAACTGGCCGCGGTGTCGGGCAACTTCAGCGCCAACTCCATCATGGCGCTGCGCACCGCGACCCTGGATGGGCTGGGCCTGGCCGTGCTGCCCACCTTCCTGGTGGGGCCCGACCTGAAGGAAGGCCGGCTCGAGGCGCTGCTGCCGGGTTGCCGCCCGTTCCTCGATTCGGCACTGCAGGCCATCTACCTGCCGGGGCGGCCCCTGCCGGCCAAGGTGACGGCCTTCCTGGAGCTGTGCCTGACGGAGTTCGGCCCCATCCCCTGGTGGGAGCGGGGGCTCAAGCTGCCCGAGGCCTGAGCAAAGCGCGCCGCGCCGCCCCCGAGGCGACCGGAAACGCTCAGAAAGGAACGTCGTCTTCCAGGTCGTCGAACTTGCCGCCCGAGCGGTTGGCGGCGCCCTGGCCGCGGGAAGCGCCGCCACGAGCGTTGCCGCCACGGTCTTCGGAGGATTCGTCCATGGGCGCCCCGCCGCCCCCGCCCATGCCGCCGCGGGCGCCTAGCATGGTCATGCGGTCGGCGCGAATCTCGGTGGTGAAGCGCTCCTGGCCTTCCTTGTCGGTCCACTTGCGGGTTTGCAACCGCCCCTCGATGTAGACCTGGCTGCCTTTTTTGAGATATTCGCCCGCGATCTCGGCCTGGCGGCCGAAGAAGGCAATGCGGTGCCACTCCGTGGCCTCCTGCTTGTTGCCGTCCTTGTCCTTCCAGGTTTCAGTGGTGGCAATGCGGATGTTGGTGACGGCATCGCCGCTGGGCATGTAGCGCGTTTCCGGATCGGCGCCGAGATTGCCGATCAGGATCACCTTGTTGACGGACCCCATGGTCGTTCCCCCTCGAGAAGTCGAAGCACATTCTGTTCGTCGAAACCGCGGCTGTCCACTTTCAGCACCGCCGCAGCGCCGTCTGGCGAAATTGCCGCCTCGCGCACGCCAGGCAGCGCGCGCAGGCGCATGGATAACCCCGCCGCCGCCACCGCATCCAGCTCCGGTACCGGATAGCGGCGCACCTGCGGCACCCGAACCTGACCCGCCGCCGCCAACCACGCCAGGGCGGCGAGGGCGCAGCCCCACAGCACACCCTCGGCACCCGCGCGCTGGGAGTACCACCCGCCAGCCACCGCGCCACAGAAGGCGCCGAGGAACTGGGTGCTCGCATAGGCGCCGATGGCAGCGCCCTTGGCGCGCGCTGGCGCAATGCGCGAAATGAGCGAGGGCAGGAGCGCCTCGAGCACGTTGAAGGCGGTGAAAAACAAAAGCAGCGCGCCCCCGAGGGCCAGCAGCCGCGGTCCCGCCCAGGCCAGCAGCGCGAAGGACAACGCCAGCGCCGCCACCGCAGCCACGAAAACCTGCCGCTGCCGCTGGCCACGCTCGGCGGCCACGATGCCGGGGATCATGAGTACGAAGGAGCCCAGCATCACGGGCAGATACACCTGCCAGTGATGATTGGCTGCCAGCCCATTGGCGCGCAGTTCGAAGGGCACCACGGCAAACAGCGCCATAAGCACCGCATGTAGGATGAAGACGCCGAAATTCAAGCGCATCAGCTGCGGGTCGGCCAGCACGGTGGCAAGCGGTGGCGCGGGCTCGGGCGTACGGCCTGCTGCTGGCGGGTCGGGAATTCCGAAGCGCACCAGCGCCAGGGCGCCCAGCGCCAGGCAACCGGTGAGGGCGAAGATGCCTGGCACGCCCACCCAGGCGTTGAGAAGGGGCCCGGCCACCATGGACAGGGCGAAGGTGAGGCCCACGCTGACGCCGATCACGGCCATGGCGCGGGTGCGCACGCTGTCGCGGGTGAGATCGGCCGTGAGCGCAGTGACGGCGGCGGACACCGCTCCCGAGCCCTGCAGGATGCGCCCGGCGATCACCCAGGCCATGTCGGTGGCCAGCGCGGCCACGAAACTGCCGGCGGCGAACAGCAGCAGGCCGAGGTAGATGGCGGGCTTGCGCCCCCAGCGGTCGGACAGCCAGCCGAAGGGGATCTGCAGCAGCGCCTGGGTGAGCCCGTAGGCGCCCAGGGCCACACCCACCAGGGTGCGGTCGGTGCCGCCGGGCAGGCTTTCGGCATACAGGGCGAACACCGGCAGGATGACGAACAGGCCGAACAGGCGCAGCCCTACGATGGCCGACAGCCCGGCCGTGGCACGGCGCTCGCGCGCGTTCATGCGCTCAGCGGCTGGGGGATGGGACGGGGCGTCGGAGGACAAGGCCGAAACGGCGGGTGGGAAGCGAAAACGAGGCCGCGTATATTAGCGGATTGCCCTTTTGCAACCCGCACCCACCATGGCCCTGGCTCCCGGCTCATCGACGACCGACTGCGCTGCCCTGCCGCCCGCACGCGCGCGCGGCGGGTGCGCGCCGGGCGAGACCGGTGTCATCCGCGTGCGCGGCGCCCGCACCCACAACCTGAAGAACGTGGATCTGGACCTGCCCCGGGGCAAGCTGGTGGTGATCACCGGCCTGTCGGGCAGTGGCAAGTCCTCGCTCGCCTTCGACACTCTCTACGCCGAAGGCCAGCGCCGCTATGTGGAATCGCTGTCCGCCTACGCGCGCCAGTTCCTGCAGCTCATGGCCAAGCCGGACGTGGACCTCATCGAAGGCCTGTCGCCGGCCATCGCCATCGAGCAGCGCAGCGCCAGCCACAACCCGCGCTCCACCGTAGGCACCATCACCGAGATCCACGACTACCTGCGGCTGCTGTTTGCTCGCACCGGGGAGCCGCACTGTCCCGACCATCAGGTGGCCCTGGCGGCGAAGACCGTTTCGCAGATGGTGGACGCGGTGCTGGCCCTGCCGCCGGAGACGCGCGTGATGATCCTCGCGCCCGTGGTGGTGGATCGCAAGGGCGAGCAGACCGAGCTGTTCGAGGACCTGCGCGCCCAGGGCTTCGTGCGCGCGCGAGTGGATGGCGAGGTGGTGGAGATAGACCCGCCCCCGGTGCTGGGCAAGTCGCGCAAGCACACCATCGAGGTGGTGGTGGACCGGTTGCGCGCGCGGCCCGAGGCGCGGCAGAGGCTGGCCGAGTCCTTCGAGACGGCGCTGCGGCTCTCCGACAGCCGCGCCATCGTGGCAGTGGGCGAGCCCGGGGACGAGCTGCGCGAGCTGGCCTTCTCGGCGCGCTTTGCCTGCCCGGTGTGCAATTACTCGCTGCCCGAACTGGAGCCGCGGCTGTTTTCCTTCAACAACCCCATGGGGGCCTGCCCGCGCTGCGAGGGGCTGGGCAGCGTGAGCTTCTTCGACCCCAAGCGGGTGGTGGCTTTTCCAGACCTGTCCCTGGCGGCCGGCGCGGTGAAGGGCTGGGACCGGCGCAACCAGTTCTACTACCAGATGCTGGCGAGCCTCGCGGAGCATTTCCGCTTCGACGTGGAGGCGCCCTTCGAGCGTCTGTCGGCCGCCGCGCGCGACCTGCTGCTGTATGGCTCGGGCCGCGAGAAGGTGCGCTTTGCCTACCCCGGGGAACGGGGCCGGCGCCTGGTGCGCGAACATCCCTTCGAGGGCATCATCCCCAACCTGGAGCGGCGCTGGCGCGAGACCGACTCGGCGGTGGTGCGCGAGGAACTGGGCGCCTACCGCACCACCGCGCCCTGCCCCGAATGCCAGGGCACGCGCCTGCGCCGCGAGGCGCGCCACGTGTACGTGGGTGGGCGCTCCATCCACGAGCTGGGCGCCATGCCGCTGCGCGGGGCGGCGGCCTTTTTCCAGGCGCTGCCGGTGCAGGGGGCGCGCTTCGCGGTGTCCGAGCGCATCGTGCGAGAAATCTCGGCGCGCCTGGAATTTTTGGTGGATGTGGGGCTGGATTACCTGTGCCTGGACCGCGGCGCGGATACCCTGTCCGGTGGCGAGTCGCAACGCATCCGGCTGGCGAGCCAGATCGGCTCGGGCCTGACCGGCGTGCTGTACGTGCTCGACGAACCCTCCATCGGCCTGCACCAGCGCGACAACAATCGTCTGCTGGCCACCCTGGAGCGCCTGCGCGACCTGGGCAATTCGGTGATCGTGGTGGAACACGACCGCGACGCCATCGAGCTGGCGGACCACGTGGTGGACATGGGTCCCGGCGCCGGCGAGCACGGCGGCCAGGTGGTGGCCCAGGGCACGCCCGCCGAAGTGGCGGCCAGCCCGATCTCCCTCACCGGGCAGTTCCTCTGCGGGCGGCGCGCCGTTGCCGTACCCGCGCTGCGCCACCCGCCCCAGCAAGAGCGCTGGCTGCGGCTGCGCGGCGCCCGCGGCAACAACCTGCGCGGCGTGGACCTGCACCTGCCGGTGGGGCTGTTCACCTGCGTCACCGGGGTGTCGGGGTCGGGCAAGTCCACCCTGGTGAACGACACGCTGGGGCGGGCCATGGCACGCGCCCTGCACGGCGCCGCCGATGAAGCCGCGCCCTTCGAGGCCCTGGAGGGCGCCGAGCTGTTCGACAAGTTGGTGGTGGTGGACCAAAGCCCCATCGGCCGCACGCCGCGCTCCAACCCGGCCACCTACACCGGCCTGTTCACGCCCATCCGCGAACTGTTCGCCGGGGTGCCGCTGGCGCGCGAGCGCGGCTACGGCCCGGGACGGTTTTCCTTCAACGTCAGGGGCGGCCGCTGCGAGGCCTGCCAGGGCGACGGCGCGCTTCGGGTGGAGATGCACTTCCTGCCCGACGTGTACGTGCCCTGCGATGTGTGCCATGGACGGCGCTACAACCGCGAGACCCTCGAGGTGCTCTACAAGGGCCACAGCGTGCACGATGTGCTGGCGCTCACGGTGGAGCAGGCGCGCGAGCTGTTCGCTCCGGTACCGGCCATCGCGCGCAAGCTCGACACGCTCCTGGAGGTGGGGCTGGGGTATGTGACCCTCGGGCAGAGCGCCACCACGCTGTCGGGCGGTGAGGCGCAGCGCGTCAAGCTGTCGCTGGAGCTGTCAAGGCGCGACACCGGCCGCACGCTCTACATCCTGGACGAGCCCACCACGGGCTTGCACTTCCACGACGTGGAACTGCTGCTAGGCGTGCTGCACCGGCTGCGCGACCACGGCAACACGGTGGTGGTGATCGAGCACAACCTCGACGTCATCAAGACCGCCGACTGGCTGGTGGACCTGGGCCCGGAGGGCGGCGATGGCGGCGGACAGGTGGTGGCCGCGGGTACCCCCGAAGCGGTGACGCTGACCCCGGGGAGCCATACCGGCGAGGAATTGAGGCGCCTGCTGGCCCGCAGCGCGAGCGCGCGCGCCGCATAAGCAACCGTGGCTCGCGCCGCCGGGCGCAGCCGAGGCCGCCCTAAATTGCGGTGGCGGCCTGCCGTTAAGGGTGCCATGACGCGCGACTCGAACCAAGGCTTTCCGCAGGACGGGCACGAAGCAGCCGCGGCGAAAGAGGCGGCCGCGGCGGTGGGACACATACGTTCTGCGTTCAGCCCCCCGCCTGCCTACCGCCACCGCCTCGGTGCCCGGATCAATCTGCTGGCCACCACACTGATCTCTCTGACCGCTCTTTCCATTGGAACGATCCTGGCGGTACGGCAAGTGGTGGATGGATATGACCGACTGCGCGATGAGGGCCGGCGCGCCGTGATGCTGCTTGCCCGGGCCGCGGCGCCAGTGCTCGCCTCAGGACAGAGCGACGCCTATGAAACCTTTGTAATGTCGGCGAGCGCCTCTCCCAGCGCGGCCTACGTGGAGCTTCTCAATGCCTCGGGCGAACGGCTCGGATTTCACCCCTTGCAGCCACATACTCCCCCACCGAACATCCCGAATCTGTCCGCCGTGCAGGCCGGCACAGTGCTGTTGCCCCTGGGCGGACTGAACCGGCGCGGGGGGGTGGGTTATTTTGATTTTCTCGCGCCAGTTTTTGACCCGAAGAACAACACGCTGAGGGGCTACCTCAGGATCGGTGTCACGGACCGCGACCTGACGGGCAACCTCTACGACACCTTGCAATTGCTGCTCCTGGTGACCGGTACGGCAATTCTGGTCGGCATCTTCGCCGTGTTGTTTCTTTCCCGCCGCATCGTGCAGCCGCTGGAGTTGCTCACCGAGGCCGCTCGCGCGGTCGCCAGGGACAACCTGGACGTGGCTTCGCTGCCCGTGCAGGGACATGACGAAATCGCAACCATGGGCAGGGCTTTTGCCACCATGTTGAAGCGCATCCGCGAGTATCGCGGCGAAGTGGAACTCGCCCGCGATTCGCTGGAGGCCACCGTGGAAGCCCGCACCGCTGAACTCAACGAGCGCGCGCTCGATCTGGCACGGACCAAAGAGAGGCTTGGGCTTGCCATAGACGGATCGAGGCTGGTCTTGTGGGAGTGGGATCTTGCCACCAAGCAGGTGTTTCTTTCGGACCGCTGGAGCGGCATCGTGGGGGGATCCCCCGGTGAAACCACCATCAGCCTTGAACATTTCCTGGAGATCGTTCATCCGGATGATCGTGCCAGCGTATCCGAGGCGCTCGACGCATTGCTCAGTGGGCAGTCGCCAAGTTATAGCATCGAGCACCGCGTACGGACCAACGCGGGGCATTGGCGCTGGATCCAAAGCCGGGGCAACATCGTTGCGCACCGCCCCGAGGGTATGGCACCACGGGCCATCGGTACCCATGTGGACATCACCGAGCGCAAGGCGGCGGAGCAGGAGATCACTCGCTCCAAGGAGGTGGCAGAGGCGGCCAACCGCGCCAAGAGCCAGTTTCTGGCCAACATGAGCCACGAAATCCGCACGCCTCTGAACGGGGTGTTGGGCATGACCGAATTGCTGCTTGGGTCCTCCCTGACCCAGGAGCAGCGTACCTATGCCGAGACGGCAAGACGCAGCGGGCAGCATTTGCTGCAACTGACCAACGACGTGCTGGATTTCTCCAAGGTGGAAGCGGGAAAACTTCGCCTGGAGCGCATCAGCTTCGACCCGCGTTCAGCCTTGGACGAGGTGATGGCATCATTCGCCGATGCCGCAGTGAACAAGGGCATCGCCTTGAAATGCATCGTTTCTGAATCGGTTCCGGGTCGGTTGCTGGGTGATCTGATGCGCTTCAAGCAGATTGCATTCAACCTGGTGGGTAACGCCGTCAAGTTCACGCTGGAAGGCCATGTGCAGGTGACCCTGGGTTTGCGGGGTAAACCGGTGGCGGGCAAGGCCATTGCGCTGGTACTCGCCGTGGCGGACACCGGCGTGGGCATTGCGCCTGACGCCCAGGCCGCGGTGTTTGAGGCATTCACGCAGGCCGACGAGAGCACAACGCGAAAGTTTGGCGGTACTGGTCTGGGGCTTTCCATCGTCCGCCAGCTGGCTCGCCTGATGGGCGGCGACGTCACCTTGTCGAGCATTTTAGGCGTGGGGACACGCTTCGAGGTGGATTTGGTCATGGATGCCGTTGCATTGGCCCCCGAGGATGGTTCGGCGCAGGGCGATGCAGATGGCGAAAGCGCCTCCGCAGAGTCGGTCGAAAGCGGCGCCACGCCTGACTCACGGCCCTTCGCACGTGCCCGGGTTCTCGTGGCGGAGGACAATCCCGCCAACCAGTTGGTCACAACGGGCCTGTTGAGGGCTGTCGGTTGCAGCGTAGACGTGGCGGGGAACGGCAACGAGGCGCTTCAGTGTCTCGATCGCGGCCGGTACGATCTTGTCCTGATGGATTGCCAAATGCCGGAGCGGGATGGCTGCGAAACCACCGCCTCGTGGCGTCGCCGCGAGCGGACCGCGGGGCTGCGGCGCGTGCCGATCGTTGCCATCACTGCAAACGCGCTTGACGATGATCGCGAGCGTTGCATCGCCGCAGGCATGGACGGCTATCTCTCCAAGCCCTTCGACAGAGGGCAGTTCATGGCCGTGCTGAAGGACTTTTTGGCGCCAACCCCGTCATCCACTGAGCCCCTCGCCATGGTTTCGCGGTCACGCATCCCAGGGGACCTGCCGGCCTTGGACCTGTCTGTCCTCAAATCCATGGAGGAGTTCAGCGTCGACGGCGCTGGAGAGTTCGTACGCAGGTTGGCCCGAATCTGGATCGACTCCTCGGGTGAACAATGCGCCGCAGCGGCAGCGGCGCTTGCCTGCAGCGATACGGACACGCTACGCCGTTTGGCGCACACCTTGAAGTCGGCAAGCGCGTCCGTGGGTGCGCTGCAGGTTGCAGCCCTGGCCAGACAGATGGAGACCTTGGCAGCCACGGCGGACGAGGGTGTCCTGGCATCGCTGCTCGCGTCGCTCGAGCAGGCGCGTGCAGCTGCTCGCGTCGCTCGAGCAGGCGCGTGCAAAGTCGGTTCGTCTGCTGCAATGCGAGGTGCTGGAGAGAAACCATGAAGCCGTTTGAGCGCCCATCCCAACCGCTCGCGCTCGTCGTGGATGACGACCCGGTGGTGCGCGCGGTGGTGAGCCAGTCGCTGGTCAGGGCGGGGCTTCGCGTGCGGGAGGCCGACTGCGCGGAGCAGGTGCTGGAGTGGGTGAAGGACGAGCGGCCCGACATCGTGCTGCTGGACGTGGTGCTTCCCGGGATGAGCGGGTTCGATGCGTGCCGCCGCCTTCGATCGACGGCGAATTTCCGCCATGTGCCAATCCTGATGCTCACCAGCCTGGATGACGTGGAATCCATCAACCGCGCCTATGAAGCAGGCGCGACCGACTTCATCGGCAAGCCCATAAACTGGGCGGTACTTCCCCACCGGGTGCGCTACATGCTCCGCGCTTCCGAAACCTTCGGCGCACTGGTGGAGAACCAGGCAATGCTGTACGACGCCCAGCGTATCGCGCGGCTAGGCTCGTGGAGTTGGGACTTCCGCACCGGGGCCAACGAGTGGTCGGACGAGACATTCTCGGTGCTCGGCTACGCGCCAGGAGAGGTGGCCCCAGGCATGGACGCGCTTATCCAACGCGTGCATCCGAGTCATCGCGACGCAGCGCTCGGGTATGTGCGAGCACTGGGCGCCGGCGAACGTGCCGCGGAGGCGAGTTATCGGCTAGAGCTGCCAGACGGCCAGATTCGTCATGTCCGAGTCCACAGCGACCTGCGCATGAGTGATGACGGCGACGTGATCGGCGCGCTTGGCACATTACAGGACATCACAGAAAGCAAGCTCTCGGAGGAGCGCATTCATCGGTTGGCCTTCTACGACGGCTTGACCACTTTGCCAAATCGGCGGTTGTTCATGGAGAACGTGGCGCAGGCCCTCAATCGCGCCAGGCGTCACAACCGGGCTGCAAGCGTCCTGTCCCTTGATCTCGACAACTTCAAGCGCATCAACGACACCCTGGGTCACTCAGCCGGAGACAGACTGCTCGAAGCTGTAGCGGTACGGTTACGCGATGGCCTGCGCGCCTACGACGAGGTTGCCTACGGCGAGGGGGCGCTTGGCATCGCCCGGTTGGGCGGCGACGAGTTTTGCATCTTGCTAAATGACATAAACCAGTTCGACGACGCCGCCAAGGTGGCGGCGCGTATCGTCAGGTCGTTTGCGCAATCGATAGTCATAGGAGACAACGAGCTCTTTATCACCGCTTCGGTTGGCATCGCGGTGTTCCCAAACGACGGGGAAGACCCCGAGACGCTGCTCAAGAACGCTGACGCCGCCATGTATCACGCCAAGTCACAGGGCCGGAACAACTACCAGTTCTACGGACGCGCCATGAATGCACGCGCCTCCGAAAAACTCGCCATGGAGGCCCAGCTACGCAAGGCAATTGAACGCAACGAGTTTGAAATTCACCTGCAGCCGAAGCTTGATTTGCGCAGTGATCGCATCGCGGGCGCCGAGGCGCTGATCCGGTGGCGGCATCCGGAGCGTGGCATGGTTCTTCCGGGAGACTTCATCCCCCTGGCTGAGCAAGGGGGGTTGATCGTTCCAATTGGTGAGTGGGTCCTTCAAGCCGCCTGCCAACAGAGCATGACCTGGCTCCAGGCGGGCCTGCCGCCGACCCCTGTGGCCGTGAATATCTCAGGTCTGCATTTTCGCCACAGGACCCTTCTCTCTACCGTGGCAAAAGTTGTCGAGAACACGGGGCTCCCGCCACAGCTACTGGAGCTTGAGCTGACCGAGAGCATCCTGATGGAGGACATGGCGGCGACGCTCGCCACGCTGAGAAGCCTGAAGGGCATGGGGCTGCGCCTTTCAATCGACGATTTCGGTACGGGGTACTCTTCGCTCGCCTACCTGAAGCGCTTCCCGCTGGATGCACTTAAGGTGGACCGCTCGTTCGTGAAAGACATGTCCGCCGCTGCGGATGACACGGCGATCCCATCAGCCATCATTGCAATGGCTCACAGCCTCAAGCTTGAAGTGGTGGCAGAGGGCGTCGAAACGCAAGAACAGATGGCGTTCTTGAAGGAACGCGGCTGCGAGTACGCCCAAGGGTATTTCATAGGCAGACCCATGGCGCCGAAGCAGCTGACTGCAATGCTGGAGCGCTCGTCAAAAAGCGCCCCAAACTGATATGGCGGGCCTTGCGTTAAGGAATCGAAAGCGCCGGCGTCGCCAGCGTTGACCGCATTAAGCGGCTTTTTCCGCTGTATTGGTTTCCGCTTCCGGACGGTCGAGCAGTTCCACCAAGGCCATCGGGGCATTGTCGCCCTTGCGAAAACCAAACTTCAGGATTCGCAAATATCCGCCGTTGCGATTGGCAAAGCGAGGACCGAGTTCATCGAAAATCTTTCCAACGATCTCGCGATCACGCGTGCGGGAAAACGCAAGGCGACGGTTTGCAAGTGTCGGGGTCTTACCAAGAGTGATGAGGGGCTCGGCAACCCGGCGAAGCTCCTTGGCCTTGGGGAGAGTAGTCTTTATGACCTCCTCCCTGAGAAGCGCATTGGCAAGATTTCGCAGCATCGCTAGGCGATGGCTGCTGGTACGGTTGAGCTTTCGGAGTCCCAGACGGTGGCGCATGGGGGGCCTCTATCAAATGATTGGTTTGGGGCGACAGGGATCGGCGGGATCAGGCCCGTTCGAGGCCGGCGGGCGGCCAGTTTTCGAGTTTCATGCCCAAGGTAAGACCGCGCGACGCAAGCACCTCTTTTATTTCATTGAGTGACTTACGCCCCAGGTTCGGTGTCTTGAGCAACTCGGTTTCCGTACGCTGGATGAGGTCGCCGATGTAATAGATGTTTTCAGCCTTGAGGCAGTTCGCTGACCGAACGGTAAGCTCAAGATCATCCACTGGGCGAAGCAAAAGCGGATCAACCGAGGGGCCTTTCGAGATTTCGGGTTGGATCGCCGTTCCCTGCAAATCGGCAAACAGTGAAAGTTGATCCATCAGGATTCGGGCTGAGCGCCGAACCGCCTCTTCCGGCTCCATAACACCGTTGGTTTCGATGTCGACGATGAGCTTGTCTAGGTCCGTGCGTTGCTCGACGCGGGCGCTCTCAACCGCGTAGCTCACACGCTTGACGGGGCTGAAAGACGCGTCGAGCATGATGTTGCCGATGGTCCGGGTGTCTCGATTGACCGGACGCTGGCTCGCTGGGACGTACCCGCGCCCCCCCTCCACGGTGACTTGAAGTTCGACCTTGCCGTTAGGCGCAAGATTACAAATCACGTGGTCGGGGTTGACGATCTCGACGTCGTGGGAGGGTTCTATATCTCCCGCCCGTACAGGGCCTTCGCCCTGCTTCTTGAGGTTCAGGACTGCATGCTCGCGGTTGTGAACCTTGAGAACGATACCCTTGAGGTTGAGCAGGATGTCGACCACGTCTTCCTGAACGCCATCGATCGTGGAGTACTCGTGCAACACCCCGGTAATCTTCACCTCGGTGGGCGCAAAACCATGCATCGAGGACAGCAAAATACGTCGAAGCGCGTTGCCGAGCGTATAACCATAACCGCGCTCGAACGGCTCCATGATGATCTTCGCGTGCGATGGTCCAACTTGCTGGACCTCGATGATGCGGGGCTTCAGTAAAGCACTGCCAGCCATGAATGAATCCCTCCGGTTCTAGGCACAGGGGTGCTGCATGCGCCGCGTCGACACCGCGGCGGGCGTGGGATTATTTTGAATACAGTTCCACCACGAGCGACTCGTTAATGGTTGACGGCAACTCGCTGCGTTGGGGATTCGCCTTGAAGGTGCCCTTCAGACCCTTCGCGTCGACCTCCACCCACTCGGGGAAGCCGCGGCCCTCGGCCGCTTCCGCGGCGCCCTTGATTCGCAGTTGCCCGCGGGCATGCTCAGCGACCGAGATGACGTCGCCCTCGCGGACGTGAAAGGACGGGATGTTTACCCGTTTGCCGTTAACGAGGATCGCGTTGTGGCGAACCACTTGACGAGCCTCGGAACGAGACGCGCCGAAACCCATCCGGTAGACCACGTTATCGAGCCGGCTTTCAAGGAGCTGCAACAGATTGTCGCCCGTAATCCCCTTGCGACGGTCTGCTTCCTTGTATTCACGGCGGAACTGCCGCTCAAGGACGCCGTAAATCCGGCGGACTTTCTGCTTTTCGCGAAGCTGGGTGCCATAGTCAGACACACGGGCGTTTTTCTGGCCGTGTTGCCCTGGCGCATAACTACGGCGTTCGATAGCGCATTTGTCAGTGAAACACTTTTCACCCTTGAGGAAGAGTTTCTCTCCCTCACGGCGGCACTGGCGGCACTTGGCGTCGGTATTTCTTGCCATGGTGGTCGACCCTCAGTCAGATACGGCGCTTCTTGGGCGCACGGCATCCGTTATGCGGGATGGGCGTGACGTCCGCGATGCTGGTGATCTTGAATCCGGCCGCATTGAGTGCACGTACGGCGGATTCCCGCCCCGGGCCGGGTCCCTTGATTCGAACTTCCAGGTTTTTGACTCCGCATTCCTGTGCAGCGCGACCTGCCGACTCGGCAGCGACCTGTGCAGCAAAGGGGGTGGATTTGCGCGATCCCTTGAATCCCGCACCGCCCGACGTCGCCCAAGACAACGCGTTACCCTGCCGGTCGGTGATGGTAATGATCGTGTTGTTGAATGAAGCGTGAACGTGGGCAATGCCCTCGGCCACGTTTTTCTTGACTTTTTTACGGACGCGGGTCTGCGCTTTAGCCATGGGAATCCTCTGGATGCAAGTTACTTGGTGGCGCGCACAGCCTTGCGCGGTCCCTTTCGGGTACGCGCGTTGGTGCGGGTCCGCTGGCCGCGCACCGGCAGGCCACGACGATGACGCAACCCACGGTAGCAGCCGAGATCCATAAGCCGCTTGATGCTCATGGACACCTCGCGCCGAAGGTCTCCTTCAACGGTGTACCGCCCCACGTGTTCTCTGAGGCGATCCATTTCGGCGTCCGACAGGTCTTTGATCTTGGCCGTGGGCGCGACGCCTGCATCCACGCAAATCTTCTTTGCGCGAGTGCGGCCGATTCCGTAAATCGCAGTGAGCGCAATTTCGGTGTGTTGGTGGTTTGGGATGTTTACCCCTGCGATGCGTGCCATGCTAGACCTTGTCTGTCTCGAGTTGTGACGTCAACGACCTGGCCGATCAGCCCTGACGCTGCTTGTGCCGAGGATCCTCGCAAATGACACGCACCACCCGGTTGCGCCGGATGATCTTGCACTTGCGGCAAATCTTCTTGACTGATGCCTGCACCCTCATCTGATTCTCCTAGCGGGCTGTGATCTTGCCCTTGCGTCCACTTCCAGCCGGTCACTTTGCCCGGAACACGATTCGAGCACGGCTCAAATCGTAGGGCGTCAGTTCCACCGTTACTTTGTCGCCCGGCAATATGCGGATGTAGTGCATTCGCATCTTGCCGGAAATATGCCCTAACACCACGTGACCATTTTCCAGTTTTACCTGGAAAGTCGCATTGGGCAAGGTCTCAACAACCTCACCCTGCATCTGAATGGTCTCTTCCTTCGACACGCGCCTGGCGCTCTCAGCGAGTGGGAAATACTCCACCCTTGAAATTTGCCTTCTTCAGCAAACTCTCATACTGGTGCGACATCATGTAAGCCTGCACCTGCTGCATGAAGTCCATGGTTACAACCACGATAATCAAGAGGCTTGTGCCCCCAAAGTAAAAGGGCACGCTCTTCCAAACAATCAAGAATTCTGGAACGAGACAAACCAACGTAATGTAGATGGCACCCGCAAGCGTCAGTCGAAGGGTGATTTTCTCGATGTAACGGGCAGTCTGGTCACCTGGACGAATCCCTGGGACGAAGGCACCTCCCTTCTTCAGGTTCTCGGCAGTTTCCTTGGGATTAAATACCAAGGCCGTGTAGAAGAAGCAAAAGAAGACAATTGCTGCTGAGTAAAACAACACATAAACCGGCTGTCCAGGATGCAACGCCGATCCAACATTTTTTAACCAATCCATGGAATCGTTCGAGCCAAACCAACCCGCAACGGTGGCCGGGAATAAAATAATGCTCGATGCAAAGATCGGCGGGATAACGCCCGACATGTTCAACTTCAAGGGCAAGTGAGAGCTCTGCCCGCCATAGACGCGACGTCCCACCTGCCGCTTGGCATAATTAACTAGGATCTTTCTTTGACCTCTTTCCACAAACACAACAAACGCCGTCACGAGAATCGCAGCAGAAAACAAGAACAGTACCAGAGGGATCGAATATGACCCTTGCGAAGCCAGTGAAAGCGTAGAACCGATGGCATTTGGCAACCCAGCGGCAATACCGGCAAAAATGATCAAGGAAATCCCGTTTCCAATGCCTCGTTCGGTGATTTGCTCGCCAAGCCACATTAGAAACATGGTTCCGGTGACGAGGGTGACTGCCGTCGCAAACCTAAACCCAAGCCCCGGTTCGATAACAAGGCCAGGCTGTGACTCCAACGCAATGGCGATGCCGAAGGCTTGCACAGTCGCCAGAAGAACGGTCCCATACCGTGTGTACTGGGTTATCTTGCGCCGGCCGGCCTCACCTTCCTTCTTGAGCGCTTCAAGCTGAGGCATCACCACGGTCATCAGCTGCATGATGATCGACGCCGATATGTACGGCATGATTCCCAGCGCGAAGATGGTAAACCGCTGGAGAGCACCGCCCGAAAACATGTTGAACATGTCGAGGATGCCGCCTTGCTGGGATTTAAAGAGTTCCGCGAGCTTGTCAGGATCGATTCCAGGCACCGGAACATGAGCGCCAATACGATAGACGATCAGTGCCCCGACAAGAAACAACAGACGGCGGTTCAAATCGCCGTACTTGCCGCTCAAGCCCAAGAAACCGGGACCATTCGCCACTGATTGCCCCTCAGGCTTCCGTGATGCTTCCACCAGCCGCCTCAATGGCAGCTCGGGCGCCCTTTGTCGCTTTGACGCCGGCAAGGGTAACGGCTCGCGTAATCTTACCTGCCAAAATCACCTTGGCGCTGGTGGCTGAGCGAGGCACTGCGCCCGCGCTTTTGAGCGCCGCCAAATCAATGACGTCGCTGGCGATTTTGTCCAGTATAGACAAACGCACCTCTGCGGTATCTGCGCTCGTCAACGAGACAAACCCGCGCTTTGGCAAGCGGCGCTGGAGGGGCATCTGCCCCCCTTCAAACCCGACTTTGTGAAAGCCGCCAGATCGGGATTTCTGCCCCTTGTGACCGCGCCCGGCGGTCTTGCCTAGCCCGCTTCCGATCCCTCTGCCGACTCGTCGGCGTTCTTTCTTTGCGCCCTCGGCGGGTTTGATGTCGTTCAGCTTCATATCAACCCTCAGCCTTCACAAGATAACTAACCTTGTTGATCATCCCGCGCACGGCTGCAGTGTCTTCGAGTTCGACAGTGTGCCGTAGCCTACGGAGGCCGAGACCTCGGACAGTGGCGCGGTGCGACTCACGCGTCCCGATCGTGCTGCGCACGAGCGTCACCTTGATTTTCTTGGAAGAACCGTTGCTCATGGACTATCCCAGAATCTCTTCAACAGTTTTACCGCGCTTCAGAGCAATCTCCGAAGGAGTACTCATGGAGAGCAACCCATTGATGGTGGCTCGGACTACGTTGTACGGATTGGTGGACCCGATGCACTTTGCCAGCACGTTCGTCACGCCCATCACCTCAAAAATCGCGCGCATGGGCCCACCAGCGATGATCCCGGTGCCGTCCGACGCTGGCTGAATGTAAACCTTGGCAGCCCCATGCTCTCCGACAACAGCGTGCTGCAGAGTCCCGTTTTTGAGACTCACTCTTACCATCTTGCGGCGGGCTTCTTCCATGGCCTTTTGGACAGCCACAGGCACCTCGCGCGCCTTACCCTTGCCCATTCCGATACCACCATCACCGTCGCCCACTACTGTCAGAGCAGCGAACCCAAGAATCCGCCCGCCCTTCACCACTTTCGTGACGCGGTTGACGGACACCATCTTCTCGCGCAATCCATCACCGCGATCATCACTAACTTGCTGCATGCTGCTCTTGGCCATGCGTGCTTTCCCTTAGAACTGGAGTCCCGCTTCGCGGGCAGCCTCTGCAAGCGCCTTTACGCGCCCATGGAACCGGAATCCTGACCGGTCGAACGCGACTTTCTCGACGCCCTTGGCCTTGGCCTTTTCCGCGATACGCTTACCGACCAAGGCTGCAGCTTCTACCGTAGCGCCACTCTTGACCTGCCCCCGGACCTCCGACTCCACCGTGGAAGCCGCAGCGATCACGCGGGACCCACTGTCGTCGATTACCTGCGCGTAGATGTGCGAATTGGAGCGGAAGACCGTGAGACGCGCAGCGCACAATTCCAGGATCTTCGCCCTGGTCTGTCGCGCGCGCCGCAGGCGTTGTTGCTTCTTGCTGATCATTTTGGATGCCCCGGTTACTTCTTCTTGGTTTCCTTGATCGCCACCCGCTCATCCGAGAACCGGACTCCCTTGCCCTTGTAAGGCTCAGGCGGCCTGAAAGAGCGAATATCCGCGGCGACCTGTCCAACAACCTGCTTGTCCGCGCCTTTCACAAGGATCTCCGTCTGGGTGGGCGTCTCCACCTTCACACCTTTGGGCAGCTTGTACACCACAGGATGAGAGAACCCGAGCGTGAGATTCACAACGTCGCCCTGCGCCTGCGCGCGATACCCAACGCCGACCAGGTTGAGTTTGCGTTCGAAACCTTTCGTCACCCCGTGAACCATATTAGACACAAGTGCCCGGAGTGTTCCCGACATTGCCCGGGAGTGCTGAGACGGGTCCGCCGCACTAAAAGTAATCTCTCCAACTTGGGAATGAATGCTAACGTGACCCGTGAGAGACTGGCTCAAGGAGCCAAGAGGACCTTTGACAGTGATCTGCGCCGGGCTGACGGCAACTTCAACTCCCGGCGGGACCGGGACAGGATATTTTGCGATTCGGGACATGGATTAAGGCTCCTCACGCCACGATGCAAAGCACTTCGCCACCGACCCCAGAAGCACGAGCCCGTCTATCAGTCATGACCCCGTGGCTCGTGGACACAATGGCAATGCCAAGACCATTCATCACTGAGGGAATATCACGGGCGCCCTTGTATATGCGAAGGCCGGGGCGGCTCACCCTTTCGATACGCTCGATCACCGGCCGACCTGCGTAGTACTTGAGAGAAAGGTCAAGGACCGCTCTGCCGGTTTCGGACCGAACGGAAAAATCATCGATATAGCCTTCATCCTTGAGAACGCGCGCGATCGATACCTTCAGCTTGCTTGAAGGCATTGAAACCGCAGCTTTCTCGGAACTCTGGGCGTTGCGGATGCGGGTAAGCATATCCGCCACAGGATCACTCATGCTCATCGTGGCGCTCCGTCTACCAACTCGCCTTGGTCAACCCCGGAATCTCGCCGCGCATTGCGATCTCACGAAGTTTGTTGCGAGCGAGCCCAAATTTTCTGAAAAACCCTCGTGACCGGCCAGTGAGGGCACATCGATTGCGAAGTCGAACCGGGCTCGCGTTTCGCGGCAGAGCTTGCAACTTCTCCCGTGCCGCAGCGCGATCTTCATCGGATGCCTTGGAACTGCGTATCACAGTCAAAAGATCATCACGCTTAGCAGCAAACTTTTTCACCGTGTCGCGACGCTTTTGCTCGCGATTTATCAGAGAGGTCTTGGCCATGTCAGCTCCTGAACGGGAACCGAAAAGCCTGCAAAAGGGCCTTAGCTTCCTCGTCCGTCTTGGCAGTCGTGGTGAAGGTGATATTCATTCCCCTAAGAGCGTCAACCTTGTCGTACTCGATCTCGGGAAAAATGATCTGTTCCTTGATGCCCATGTTGAAGTTTCCCCGACCGTCGAAGCCTCGAGATGATATGCCCCGAAAATCACGGATGCGTGGAATCGCAACGGACACGAAGCGATCTAGAAACTCATACATACGCCTGGAACGAAGTGTGACCATGCATCCGATCGGATAACCCTGACGAATCTTGAAACCGGCGATGGCCTTCCGGGACTTCGTCACAACTGGCTTTTGTCCGGCAATCTTGATCATGTCGCCCACGGCATTTTCCATGATCTTCTTGTCCGCAACAGCTTCGCCAACGCCCATATTGAGAACGATCTTCTGTATGCGCGGAACCTGCATTACGGACTGGTATCCGAACTGACCCGTAAGTTGCGGAACTACGGTTTCGGCATAAAACTTGTGCATGCGAGGAATCATGGTTCCATGCCTCAAGCGTCAAGAACTTCGCCGTCGGACTTGAAAAATCGCACCTTTCGGCCGTCCTCCAGCACTTTAAACCCAACCCTGTCGCCCTTTTGGGTGGCCGGGTTAAGGATGGCTACGTTCGAAACGTCGAGAGGCATCTCCATCTCTACGATCCCACCCTGCGTTCCGCGCATAGGATTTGGGCGCTCGTGCTTCTTTACCCGGTTGACACCCTGGACGATCACCTGTCGGTCCGTTACGACCTGCAACACCGAACCACGCTTGCCTTTGTCTTTGCCGGCCAGCACGACCACGTTATCGCCTTTACGAATCTTCCGCATTTAGCGTCGCTCCCGTTGATTCAGAGGACTTCGGGCGCGAGCGAGACGATCTTCATGAAGCGCTCGTTTCGCAGTTCCCGCGTGACCGGGCCGAAAATCCGTGTACCGATGGGCTCCAGCTTATTGTTGAGCAGCACGGCAGCGTTGGCGTCAAAACGAATCAACGACCCGTCCTGGCGACGGACGCCTTTGGCAGTCCTGACCACAACAGCGTTGTAGATTTCGCCTTTTTTTACGCGTCCGCGTGGCGCGCAATCTTTGACGCTGACCTTGATGACATCCCCAATGCCGGCATACCGCCGCTTGGATCCACCAAGAACCTTTATGCACATCACCGCGCGAGCGCCAGTATTGTCGGCGACATCCAAAATGGATTCTGTTTGAATCATGATTTTCCTTGCTCCAACTTGTTCCGCCTTGGACGGGGACAAACCCGTTTGGGTGGCGGACAGTCTTGGATCCCGTCCGGGTCACGCTAATCAGCTAAACCACGTTCCGCAGGATTTCCTGCGACGGTTGAGCTATTCGCGAATAGCCGAGCAGTATATTGCGCTTCGCTCGGGACTGCAACGGTCTTCGATCAGGAAACGTCTTTCGATTTCTCGACGATCGCGACCACTTTCCAAGCCTTGGTTTTGGAAATGGGGCGGGTTTCTTCAATCGTCACCAAGTCACCAGGGTGGTACTCGTTGCTTTCATCGTGAGCATGGTATTTCTTGGAGCGAATCATGACTTTCCCGTAAAGCGGGTGCTTCATGCGCCGCTCCACCAGAACCGTTACGGTGCGGTCCATCTTGTCGCTCACCACGCGACCGGTAAGCCGCCGAGCGCTAGACCTCTGCTGTACCGCCTCGTTCATGACTCCCTCGCCTTCTCACCCATCAGGGTGCGCACTCGCGCGATACCCCGCCGCACTTTGCGGATCTCGCTACTGTTCGTGAGCTGCTGCGTTGCCTTCTGCATCCGCAAACTGAACTGCGCCTTCAGAAGTGCATCGAGCTCGGACTTCAACTCCGTAGGGCTTTTCGCCCGCAGTTCGCTGGTCTTCATGCTCCCACCTGTCGACTGACGAAGGTAGTGGCGATAGGCAGTTTTGCTGAAGCGAGCCGGAAGGCTTCCCTCGCAAGATTTTCGTCGACACCGTCCATCTCGTAGAGCACTTTTCCTGGCGTGATCTCCGCCACCCAAAATTCCGGATTCCCTTTACCGTTACCCATACGGACTTCAGCTGGCTTCGACGATATGGGCTTATCAGGGAAAATCCTGATCCAGATACGCCCGCCGCGCTTGATGTGCCTAGTCATTGCACGGCGGGCTGCCTCAATTTGCCGAGCAGTGAGTCGGCCACGAGCAACTGCCTTCAGCCCGAACTCACCGAAACTGACTTTGTTACCACGGGTAGCAATACCAGTGTTTCGGCCTTTCTGTTGCTTCCGGTACTTCGTTCTAGCTGGCTGCAGCATTTCTGCCTCCCGGACGACGCTGTTTGCGTTCGGGTTCTGCCGCAGGCGCGGGAACGCCAGGCTGTTCGCCGCGCCCAAGCACCTCGCCCTTGAAAACCCAAACCTTAATTCCGATCACGCCATAGGTGGTCTTGGCTTCGGAGAATCCATAATCGATATCGGCGCGCAATGTATGAAGCGGAACCCGACCCTCCCGATACCATTCGGTACGAGAAATTTCGACTCCGTTCAGCCGACCTGAACTCATGATCTTGATGCCTTGGGCCCCTAGACGCATGGCGTTCTGAATCGCGCGCTTCATCGCACGGCGGAACATGATCCGTTTTTCCAACTGAGCGGCGATGGAGTCGGCGACGAGCTGTGCGTCCGTTTCGGGCTTGCGCACCTCCTCGATGTTGACGTGGACAGGGACTCCCATGAGGCGCTGCAATTGCCCCCGTAGAGCCTCAATGTCCTCACCCTTCTTTCCGATCACGACCCCCGGTCGCGCACTGAAAATCGTGATCCTGGCGTTTTTCGCCGGACGCTCGATCACCACCCGGCTTACCGCCGCGTGGGAGAGTTTTTTACGCAAGAATGCTCTGACCTTGACGTCCTCGTTCAACATCGCCGGAAAATTCTTGCTGGTGGCATACCACTTCGACGCCCAGTTACGCTGGACGGCAAGACGGAAGCCGGTAGGGTGAATCTTCTGTCCCATGGTGTTCCTTAGGCCTTTGCCCGCCGGGACTCGTCGCCCACGGTGAGGTAAATGTGGCAGGTCTGCTTTGAGATTCGATTACCGCGGCCCTTCGCCCTTGCGGTGAAGCGCTTCAATGTGGCTCCTTGCTCAACGTGGATGCTCGTAACGCGCAACTCGTCGATATCGGCGCCCTCGTTGTGCTCCGCGTTGGCAATCGCCGACTCGAGCACTTTCCGGATGATTGTCGCGCCCTTTTTTGGGCTGAAGCCGAGGACATCAAGGGCCTTCTCCACAGGGAGTCCTCGCACCTGATCTGCGACAAGCCTCCCCTTTTGGGCAGAAAGACGGACCCCCCGAAGAATCGCTTTCGTATTCATGCGGTCCTACTCCTCACTTCTTGGACGGCGCGGCTTTCTTATCCGCGGCGTGTCCCTTGAAGGTGCGGGTGGGAGCAAACTCGCCGAGTTTGTGTCCCACCATGTTTTCGGTCACGAAAACGGGAACATGCTGACGCCCGTTATGAACGGCGATGGTCAAGCCGACAAAATCCGGCAGGACCGTTGAACGGCGCGACCAGGTCTTGATCGGGCGCTTGTCGTTAACGGCACGAGCTGCACCAATCTTGTCGATCAGGTGCAAATCCACAAATGGGCCTTTCTTGACGGAACGAGACATGATCAGTCCTTATCGCTTGTGCCGGGAGCGCACGATCATGCTTCGGGTGCGTTTGTTGCGGCGGGTCTTGTACCCCTTGGCAGGAGTACCCCAGGGGCTCACAGGATCGCGACCGGCTGCGGTTTTCCCCTCGCCACCACCATGGGGATGGTCGATCGGGTTCATCGCGACGCCGCGCACCGTGGGACGAATACCCCGCCAGCGCTGCGCACCTGCCTTCCCAATGGAACGAAGGTTGTTTTCCTCGTTTCCAACTTCACCCACGGTGGCGCGGCAGTCCACATGCACACGGCGAATTTCGCCGGAGCGCAAACGAAGCTGAGCGTAACTCCCCTCGCGCGCTAGAAGTTGTACCGACGTTCCCGCGGCCCGAGCAATCTGTGCGCCCTTTCCAGGCAACATCTCGACACAATGAATAGTTGTCCCCACGGGGATATTACGGATCGGCAACGTGTTACCGGGCTTGATCGGCGCTTCGGACCCGTTAATGACCTGTGTTCCGACCGGAACGCCTTTCGGTGCGATCACATAACGACGTTCACCATCGGCGTACAGCAAGAGTGCAAGATGCGCTGAACGGTTGGGGTCATATTCGATGCGCTCGATTTTCGCAGGGATGCCGTCTTTTGTTCGTTTGAAGTCCACGATACGGTAGTGGTGCTTGTGCCCACCGCCCTGGTGACGGGTTGTAATGTGCCCTTTCGCATTGCGCCCTGCGTTGTTCTTCTGCTTCTCGACCAACGCCGCGTGCGGACCGCCTTTCCAGAGGTCTTTGTGGACGACCTTGACGAGGGCGCGCCTCCCGGGAGAGGTGGGTTTGACTTTAACCAGTGCCATTTACTTGACCTCCCCGCCAGCAAACGAAATCTCTTGGCCCGCCTTCAGGGACACGTACGCCTTCTTCCAGTGATTGCGGCGCCCGGTGAAACGGCCGGACCGTTTTACCTTCCCCTTCACATTGGCCACTTGGACACCCTGAACTTCGACTTTGAAAAGCAGCTCGACGGCAGCCTTGATCTCTGGCTTGGTTGCATCACGCGTAACCTTGAAAACAACCTGGTTGTCGCGCTCACCAACGAGAGTGCTCTTTTCCGAAATCTGTGGCGCGAGCAGGACCTGTAGGAGTCGCTCGGAATCGAAAGTTGAGCTCATCCCAGGATCTCCTCGAACTTTGCCATCGCACCCTTGGTGAGCAGGGTCTGGTCGAAACGAAGAAGGGTCACCGGATCCGCGTGTCGTGGTTCAAGAACCAGAACGCTTTCCAGGTTTCGCGCGGCGAGAAAAAGGTTCTCGTCGAGTTCATCGGTGATGACGAGGACGCGCTCAAACCCCATACCCTTGATCTTCTGCGCCAGAGCCTTGGTCTTCGGCGTATCAACCTTGAGTTGATCCACGACGGTTAGCCGCCCCTCCCGGGCCAACTGGGAGAGAATTGAGCACATCCCCGCCCGATACATCTTGCGGTTGACCTTGTGGGCGAAGTTCTCATCGGGGCTGCTGGGAAAGATCTTTCCACCGCCGCGCCACAACGGGCTTGACGCCATGCCAGCACGAGCACGCCCGGTGCCTTTTTGTTTCCAAGGCTTGCGGGTGGATTTGTTGATTTCGCTGCGACCTTTTTGCGCCCGAGTGCCCTGGCGACCGTTAGCCATGTATCCCGTGACCACCTGGTGCACGAGAGCTTCGTTATAGTCGCGCCCGAACAGGACGTCAGACGCTTCCACGCTTCCCGCCGCCTTGCCGCTCTCGTCGATACGCTTGATGTCCATCACGCCCCTCCCTTGACGGCAGGAAGAACGACAACATCACCACCGCGAGCGGATGGAACGGACCCCCGCACCAGAAGGAGTTGCCGATCACCGTCAACACGTACCACCTCAAGATTCTGAGCGGAGCGCTGAACGTCGCCAAGATGGCCGGCCATGCGCTTGCCGGGAAACACCCGCCCCGGGTCCTGCGCCATGGAGATCGACCCAGGCTTGTTGTGCGAAACCGAGTTGCCGTGACTCGCACGGTTCGAAGAAAAATTGTGGCGCTTGATCACACCGGAAAAACCTTTTCCGGAGGTCGTGCCGCGGACATCCACTTTCTGGCCGACCTTGAAGAGATCAACGCCGAGTGTCGACCCGACTGCAAGCGAAGACGCCTCTGCTTCACTGATCCGGAACTCGCGAAGCCTCGAACCGGCCTCTACCCCCGCTTTCGAGAAGTGACCGGCGGCAGCCTTCGTCACGCGTGAAGCGCGTCGCTTCCCGAAAGCCACCTGGACGGCACTGTAGCCGTCAAAGGAGGGGGTCTTGATCTGAACTATGCGGTTGTCAGACACGTCCAGAACGGTCACGGGGATGGAGTCGCCATCATCCGTGAACACACGGGTCATGCCCACCTTCCGCCCGAGAAGTCCCAGGCTCATGATGTTTTTTCCCTTATTAGGGGCCAGCTTCAATTGGCTGGCGGAGTTTTCAAAACCAAGAGAGTGCTGGAATTATGCGCCGCACCCTTTGACGAAACCTAAAGCTTGATCTCTACGTCCACGCCCGCTGGCAAATCGAGCTTCATCAGCGCATCCACAGTCTTGTCGGTGGGATCAATGATATCCATCAGCCGCAGATGCGTACGCATTTCAAACTGGTCCCGTGACGTCTTGTTCACATGGGGGGACCGTAGAACATCGAATCGTTCGATTCGAGTAGGCAAAGGAACTGGGCCGTTGACAACTGCGCCCGTGCGCTTGGCCGTTTCCACGATTTCGGTGGCTGACTGATCGATCAGCCGGTAGTCGAACGCCTTGAGGCGAATCCGGATCTTTTGGCTTTGCATGCTCGTTTACTCGATGATCTTCGCAACCACGCCGGCGCCTACGGTGCGGCCGCCCTCGCGAATGGCAAAGCGCAATCCTTCCTCCATGGCAATAGGCTGTATCAACTGCACCGTGATCGACACGTTGTCACCAGGCATCACCATCTCCGTCCCAGCCGGCAACTCGATCGACCCCGTCACGTCCGTGGTACGGAAATAGAACTGCGGACGATAACCGTTGAAAAACGGCGTGTGCCGTCCACCCTCCTCCTTGCTCAGCACATAAATCTCAGCCGTGAACTTCGTGTGCGGCGTGATCGACCCAGGCTTCGCCAGCACCTGACCACGCTCCACTTCCTCTCGCTTCGTGCCACGCAGCAAGATACCCACGTTGTCCCCAGCCTGACCCTGGTCAAGCAGCTTGCGGAACATCTCCACGCCCGTGCAGATCGTCTTCACCGTCGGACGAAGACCCACAATCTCAATCTCGTCGCCCACCTTCACAATCCCGCGCTCCACACGCCCCGTCACCACCGTGCCACGCCCTGAAATGGAAAACACATCCTCCACAGGCATCAGGAACGCACCGTCTAGCGCTCGCTTGGGCTCGGGTATGTAGCTGTCCAGCGCATCCGCCAGCTTGAAAATAGCCTGCTCCCCCAACTCCCCCTTGTCCCCCTCCAACGCCTTCAGCGCCGACCCAATCACGATCGGCGTGTCGTCACCAGGAAACTCGTACTTCGACAGCAGTTCCCGAACCTCAAGCTCCACCAACTCAAGCAGCTCCTTGTCATCCACCATGTCCGCCTTGTTCATGAACACGATGATGTAGGGCACACCCACCTGACGCGCCAGCAAAATGTGCTCCCGCGTCTGCGGCATCGGACCGTCAGCAGCACTTACCACCAAAATCGCACCGTCCATCTGCGCCGCACCCGTGATCATGTTCTTCACGTAGTCCGCATGACCAGGACAGTCCACGTGAGCATAGTGACGGTTCGCCGTCTCGTACTCCACGTGCGCCGTGTTGATCGTGATCCCGCGCGCCTTCTCCTCAGGCGCCGCGTCAATCTCGTCGTACTTCTTCGCCTCACCACCAAACTTCGTCGACAGCACCGTCGTAATCGCCGCCGTCAGCGTCGTCTTGCCGTGGTCCACGTGACCAATCGTGCCCACGTTCACGTGCGGCTTCGTCCGCTCGAACTTGCCTTTTGCCATGGTGATTCCTTGCTATCGGTTCGGGGTGTTACTTCTTGTTGATGACATCTTCCGCGACACTCCTAGGCGCCTCGGAGTAATGCTTGAATTCCATCGTGTAGGTGGCGCGCCCTTGTGTCGCCGAGCGAAGTGCCGTGGAATAGCCGAACATCTCCTTCAGAGGAACCTCGGCCTTGATCGCCTTGATTCCGGAGACCAAGTCGTCCATGCCCTGGATGATGCCGCGGCGGGAATTCAAGTCTCCCATCACGTTGCCCATGAATTCCTCGGGAGTCTCGACCTCCACGGACATCATCGGTTCGAGCAACACGGGATTTGCCTTCCGCATCGCGTCCTTAAACGCCATGGACGCAGCCATCTTGAAGGCGTTTTCGTTGGAGTCCACGTCATGGTACGAACCATCGAACAGCGTGACCTTCACGTCCACGACCGGGAAGCCGGCGAGAACACCGTTACCCAAGCTATCCTGCAGGCCCTTGTCAACGGCAGGGATATACTCGCGAGGAACCACGCCGCCCTTGATGGCATCGACGAACTGGTACCCCTTGCCAGCTTCGTTAGGTTCGAGCTTGATCCAAACGTGACCGTATTGACCACGGCCGCCGGATTGTTTGACGAATTTCCCTTCCTGTTCCACCGCCTTGCGCACGGCCTCGCGGTAGGCAACCTGGGGAGCGCCCACGTTGGCTTCCACACCAAATTCCCGCTTCATGCGGTCAACGATGATCTCAAGATGAAGCTCGCCCATGCCGGAGATGATGGTCTGGCCGGATTCCTCATCGGTGCGAACACGGAAGGAAGGGTCCTCCTGCGCCAAGCGGTTCAGCGCCACACCCATCTTTTCCTGATCGCTCTTCGTCTTCGGCTCCACAGCCACGTGAATCACGGGCTCGGGGAATTCCATGCGCTCAAGGACAATGATCTTGTCCGGGTCGCACAACGTGTCTCCGGTGGTGGCCTCCTTGAGGCCGACCGCCGCTGCAATATCGCCAGCGCGAACTTCCTTGATTTCCTCGCGCTGGTTGGCGTGCATCTGAAGAATGCGACCAATACGCTCCTTGCGGCGCTTTACAGGGTTGTAAATGGTGTCCCCGGAATTCACGACTCCGGAGTACACCCGGAAGAAAATGAGCTGACCAACAAAGGGGTCCGTCATGATCTTGAAGGCAAGCCCTGAAAACGGCTGATCATCACTTGCCTTGCGAGTGGAAGCTTCCCCGCTTTCGAGTTGCCCCTTCACATCCGGGATGTCCACCGGCGCGGGCAGGAAATCGATCACAGCGTCAAGCATGGCCTGAACGCCCTTGTTCTTGAAGGCCGAGCCGCACAACATGGGGAAGATTTCGCTTCCGATGGTGCGAAGGCGAAGGCCGAGCTTGATATCCTCAGCGCTGAGTTCGCCGCTTTCGAGGTACTTCTCCATGAGTTCCTCGTTGGCTTCTGCGGCAGCCTCGACCATTTGGCTGCGCCACTGATCCGCATCGTCCTTCATGGAAGCAGGAATGTCCCGTTCGTCAAACTTCATGCCCTGAGTGGAATCGTCCCAATAGATGCACTTCATCTTAATAAGGTCAATCACACCCTCGAACTTGTCCTCTGCGCCAATGGGCAGCTGGACTGGAACAGGGTTGGCCTTGAGGCGCTGCTTGACTTGTTCATAGACGCGCATGAAGTTTGCGCCCTGGCGATCCATCTTGTTGACGAACAGCAGGCGAGGAACACCGTACTTGTTACCCTGCCGCCAGACGGTCTCTGTCTGAGGCTGCACACCACCAACCGCGCACAAAACGGTACAGGCACCATCAAGCACACGAAGGCTGCGTTCTACTTCGATAGTGAAGTCAACGTGGCCAGGCGTATCAATAATATTGATACGGTGTTCGGGGTAATTGTTATTCATCCCCTTCCAGAAACAGGTAGTGGCCGCCGACGTGATGGTAATCCCGCGTTCTCGCTCTTGCTCCATCCAATCCATTACGGTGGCACCGTCGTGCACCTCGCCGATCTTGTGAGACACCCCGGTGTAGAACAGGATGCGTTCGGTCGTAGTGGTCTTGCCAGCATCAATGTGCGCCATGATGCCGATGTTGCGATAGCGTTCGATCGGTGTGGAACGGGGCATGGTGTCAATATTCCTGGATGCCAGGGGCTTATGGACCCGGCATTAAACGGCCGATTCGGCCTAAGGGGTCAGAACCGGTAGTGCGAGAAGGCCTTATTGGCCTCTGCCATACGATGGACTTCTTCGCGCTTCTTCATGGCCCCGCCTCGGCCTTCAGCGGCTTCCGCCAGCTCACCAGCCAAACGAAGATCCATAGACTTTTCAGAGCGCTTGCGGGCCGCTTCGCGCAGCCACCGCATGGCGAGCGCGGTACGGCGCACGGCGCGCACTTCAACCGGCACCTGGTAGTTGGCACCACCAACGCGGCGACTTTTCACTTCGACGAACGGACGCACGTTCTGCAGCGCTTGGCCGAAAACTTCGATGGGCTCTTTCCCGGTCTTCTTGCCGATCTGGTTGAGGGCGCCATAAAGAATTCTCTCGGCCACGGACTTTTTTCCGTCCACCATGAGGACATTGATAAACTTAGTCAATTCTTGGTTACCAAACTTGGGATCGGGAAGCACCTCCCGGCGGCCAATCTCTCTGCGGCGTGGCATGGTTTCCTCGTTTAGCTGTTGGAAGGCCGAGCGCTTAGCTCTGCTTGGGTTTCTTGGCGCCGTACTTGGATCGGCTTTGCTTGCGATCCTTAACGCCCTGAGTATCCAGGCTGCCCCGCACGATGTGATAACGAACCCCGGGCAAGTCCTTCACCCGACCGCCGCGGATGAGTACAACCGAGTGTTCCTGGAGGTTATGTCCTTCGCCGCCAATATAGGAAATAACCTCGAAGCCGTTAGTCAAGCGGACCTTTGCGACCTTGCGAAGGGCCGAATTCGGCTTTTTCGGGGTCGTGGTGTAGACGCGCGTGCACACGCCGCGACGCTGCGGCGACTGCTGCAACGCAGGGACCTTGCTTTTGGCACGAACCTTCTCGCGCGGTTTGCGTACCAGTTGGCTGATGGTGGGCATCTTTTCCGATTTGCCAAAAAACGGGACGGCTCTTGGAGCCGTCCCGAAGAGGTTGTCTGTGAAAATCTTCGCCCGTTCCGTTGTGAAACGGCAGCGGCGCATCAAAAAGGCTCAGGATTGTATGGTTCTCTTCGCTGAACGTCAACGCTCCAAACCACTGATTTCTCCTTCAGGGGGAGGCACAAAGCCAGTGGCTTTCGTGGCTTTGTGCTTCCCGCACGGCTTACGCCACCTGCTCATCTCCCGCAGTTACACCCGCCTCCTGATTTTCCTGGGGTTGCTCTCCAAACACGGCGGCTGCTTCGCCTAACTCCGCCTGGCGCTTGCGGGCGTTGTGGTAGGCAAGCCCAGTACCTGCAGGAATCAACCGTCCAACAATGACGTTTTCCTTGAGCCCTCGCAGGTCGTCCTTCTTGCCCATGATGGCGGCCTCCGTTAGGACCCTAGTGGTCTCCTGGAACGACGCGGCGGAGATGAAGGAATCGGTTGACAGGGACGCCTTGGTGATTCCAAGCAGGATGTGTTCGTACACCGCTGGTTTGCTCCCGGCGGCCACGGTACGGTCGTTTTCATCCAGGACCTCGGCGCGTTCCACCTGTTCACCCTGAATGAAGCGGGTGTCGCCCGGATCGGCAATCTGAACGCGGCGCAGCATCTGGCGGACGATCACTTCAATGTGCTTATCGTTGATCTTGACACCCTGAAGGCGATAGACCTCCTGCACCTCGTCGGTGATGTAGCGCGCCAGCGCCTCCATGCCCCTCAGACGCAAGATGTCGTGCGGCTCCGGATCGCCCTCGACAATCTCCTCGCCCCGATTGACCACTTGGCCGTCGTGTACCAGCACGTGCTTGTCCTTGGGAATGAGGAACTCATGCTGAACACCATCAAGGTCGGTGATGATGAGGCGCTGTTTTCCCTTGGTGTCTTTTCCGAAGGATACCGTTCCGGTCACCTCGGCAAGAACCGCGGCGTCCTTTGGAGAACGAGCCTCGAACAACTCCGCAACCCGAGGCAGGCCGCCCGTGATGTCCTTGGTCTTGGCCGACTCCTGCGGGATGCGCGCGAGAACCTCGCCAACGCCCACTTCCTGACCGTCCTTTACGGTGATGACCGAATGCACCTGGAAGGTGTAGGTGAGTGGTTGATCTGTCGCCGGCAGGCGCACCTCGTGTCCGGTCGCGTCAATAAGCTTCACCTGGGGGCGGACACCCTTGGTAGCGGCGGTGACACGGCGCTTGGCGTCGATCACAACGAGGGTGGAGAGACCCGTCACCTCGTCGATCTGCTTGGCGACGGTAACGCCCTCCTCGACGTTTTCGAACTTAACCCGCCCCGCGTACTCGGTGATGATCGGGCGCGTGTGAGGATCCCACGTGGCGAGCACGTTGCCAGCCTTGACCTTGGCCCCGTCGCCGACCATCAAAGTGGCGCCGTAGGGCACCTTGTGGCGCTCGCGCTCGCGACCATTGTCGTCCGTCACGAGGACCTCGCCCGAACGTGAGATGACGATCAGTTCGCCGCGAACGTTCGTGACGTAGCGCATCAGGGCAGAAAACCGAGCGACGCCATTGGACTTGCTCTCCACCTGGCTCGCTACTGCGGTACGAGAGGCAGCGCCGCCAATGTGGAAGGTGCGCATCGTGAGCTGGGTACCGGGTTCGCCGATGGACTGGGCGGCAATGACTCCCACCGCCTCGCCCACGTTCACCAGGGAACCGCGTCCGAGGTCGCGCCCGTAGCACTTAGCGCACAGCCCGTAGCGGGTGTCGCAGGTCAATGGCGTGCGCACCTTGACCTCATCGATTCCAAGGCGCTCCACGGCCTCCACCGCTTCCTCGCTGAGGATCTCGCCCGCAGGCAACAGGACTTTGCCTGTCTCCGGGTCGATCACGTCGTTTGCAGCGACACGGCCCAGGATGCGCTCGCGCAGTGCCTCCACCACCTCGCCCCCCTCGACCAAGGCCTTCATCGCAACGCCATTGGTCGTGCCGCAATCGATCTCCGTGACCACCAGATCCTGGGTCACGTCCACGAGGCGCCGGGTGAGGTACCCTGAATTGGCGGTCTTAAGTGCAGTGTCCGCCAAGCCCTTGCGTGCGCCGTGAGTGGAAATGAAGTACTGCAGCACATTGAGCCCCTCACGGAAGTTCGTCGTGATGGGCGTCTCGATGATCGAGCCGTCGGGTTTTGCCATCAAGCCCCGCATGCCGGCAAGCTGGCGGATCTGGGCCGCCGATCCGCGCGCTCCCGAGTCAGCCATCATGTAGATCGCGTTGAATGACTCCTGCGTCAGGCCATTTCCCTTCTTGTCGGTGGCCTGCTCCCAGGCGCCAAGCTTCTCCGACCACTCCAATACCGGCTCCGATCCGAGCTGATCCATCATTGCCTTGGCGACATGGTCGCCAGCGCGACCCCAGATATCCACTACCTTGTTGTATCGCTCACCCTGAGTCACAAGGCCTGAGGTGTACTGCGCCTCGATTTCCTGCACCTCTTTTTCCGCGGCCGCGATGATGTCGTCCTTCTGTGGCGGCACCTTCATGTCGTCCACACAGATAGACACGCCCGCGCGCGTAGCCATGCCGAAACCGGTGTACATAAGCTTATCGGCGAAGATGACCGTCTCGCGCAGGCCGCAGCGACGAAACGCCGCATTGATGAGCTTGGAGATTTCCTTCTTCTTGAGAGCCTTGTTGATGAGCTGAAAGCCCAGTCCCGGAGGCAGGATCTCCGAGAGCAGCGCCCGGCCAACAGTGGTCTCGTAGCGAGTCACCTTGTCGGCGAAACTGCCGTCTGGCTGCGCCACCTGCTCCTTGAGGCGGACGCTGATGCGCGCATTGACGTCCACCGAGCGCGTGTCATACGCACGGGCCACCTCGCCCACGTCGGCGAAGTGCATGCCCGTGCCGCGGGCGTTCACCCGCTCGCGGGTGACGTAGTAGAGCCCAAGCACGATATCCTGGGAAGGAACGATGATGGGGTCGCCGTTCGCGGGAGACAGGATGTTGTTGGAAGACAACATCAGCGTGCGGGCCTCCATCTGCGCCTCCAGAGAAAGAGGCACGTGAACGGCCATCTGGTCTCCGTCGAAGTCAGCGTTGAAGGCCGCGCACACCAGCGGGTGAAGCTGGATTGCCTTGCCTTCGATGAGCACCGGCTCGAAGGCCTGAATGCCGAGTCGATGCAAGGTCGGTGCCCGGTTGAGCATGACCGGGTGCTCCCGGATCACCTCTTCGAGGATATCCCAGACCTCGGGCACTTCCGCCTCGACGAGACGTTTTGCGGCCTTGATGGTGGTGGCGAGCCCCAGAACCTCGAGCTTGTGGAAGATGAAGGGCTTGAACAGTTCAAGAGCCATCTTCTTTGGCAACCCGCACTGATGAAGCTTCAGTTGGGGACCCACGACGATCACGGAGCGGCCGGAGTAGTCGACCCGCTTACCCAGCAGGTTCTGGCGGAAACGGCCACCCTTGCCCTTGATCATGTCGGCGAGGGATTTCAGCGGCCGCTTGTTGGCGCCAGTCATGGCCTTGCCGCGGCGACCGTTGTCCAGAAGGGAGTCCACGGCCTCCTGCAGCATGCGCTTCTCGTTGCGCACGATGATCTCGGGGGCCTTGAGTTCCAGAAGGCGCTTGAGCCGGTTGTTCCGGTTGATGACCCGGCGATAGAGGTCGTTCAGGTCGGAGGTTGCGAATCGGCCACCATCAAGGGGCACGAGCGGACGCAGCTCGGGAGGCAGCACAGGCAGAACTTCCATGATCATCCAGTCGGGCTTGATGCCCGACTTCTGGAAGGCCTCCAGCACCTTGAGGCGCTTGGCGATCTTCTTGATCTTGGTGTCCGACTCCGTTGCATCGAGTTCGCCCTTGAGTCGGACAACCTCGCCGTTCAGGTCAAGACTGCGTAGAAGCGCGCGGATGCCTTCCGCGCCCATCGAGGCGGAGAATTCGTCGCCGTACTCCTCCATTTTGGCGAGGTATTCGTCCTCGGTGAGGAGTTGGCCCGCCTTCAACGGCGTCATGCCACCGTTGGTTATGACATAGGCCTCGAAATAGAGAACCCGCTCGATCTCGCGCAGCGTCATGTCGAGCACCATTCCCAACCGGGAAGGCAGCGACTTGAGGAACCAGATGTGCGCCACCGGGCTGGCGAGCTCAATGTGACCCATGCGCTCGCGACGAACCTTAGAGAGCGTGACTTCGACCCCACACTTCTCGCAGATCACACCGCGGTGCTTGAGACGCTTGTACTTCCCGCACAAGCACTCGTAGTCCTTCACCGGGCCGAAGATCTTGGCGCAGAACAAACCATCGCGCTCCGGCTTGAACGTGCGGTAGTTGATAGTCTCGGGCTTCTTGACCTCGCCGTAGGACCAGGAACGGATCTTGTCGGGCGATGCAAGCCCGATCTTGATGGCGTCGAATTCCTCTTCCTGCGTGACCTGCTTGAACAGATCGAGTAGCGCTTTCATTTAAGGCTCCCGTAGGACTGCTGTCTGGTTCATTCGCGAATGCGTGGAGCGCGTGCCGTTGCGCACCGGCTAGCTCAATAACGGTCCAGGTCGATGTCAATGGCGAGAGAGCGGATTTCCTTCACCAGCACGTTGAACGACTCCGGCATTCCCGCGTCGATCTTGTGCTCACCTTTGACGATGTTCTCGTAAACCTTGGTGCGCCCACCCACGTCATCAGATTTGACCGTAAGCATTTCCTGGAGGGTGTAAGAGGCGCCGTAGGCTTCCAGCGCCCATACCTCCATTTCCCCGAAACGCTGGCCGCCAAACTGGGCTTTCCCGCCCAGGGGCTGTTGAGTGACCAGCGAGTAGGGTCCGGTGGAGCGCGCGTGCATCTTGTCGTCCACTAGGTGATGGAGCTTGAGCATGTGCATGTAGCCCACCGTCACAGGGCGCTCGAAAGCCTCACCGGTGCGGCCGTCCGTGAGCTGCACTTGGCCGCTGCGCGGCAGGCCGGCGAGCTCGAGCATGTTCTTGATTTCCTCCTCGGTGGCACCATCGAACACCGGGGTCGCGAAAGGCACCCCCTGGCTGAGGTTTCGACAAAGTTCGAGCACCTCGGTATCGGAAAACGCGGCGATGTCCTCGGTCTTGCCCGAAGCGTTGTAGATGAGGTCGAGAGCCTTTCGAAGGTCTGACTGCTTCGCCTGACGCTCAGTCACGGCGGCGAGCAGATCCCCGATGCGCCGGCCAAGGCCCTTGGCAGCCCAGCCCAAGTGGGTTTCCAGAATCTGCCCGACGTTCATCCGGGAAGGCACGCCAAGAGGATTGAGCACGATATCCATGGCCGTGCCATCGGCCATGTGCGGCATATCCTCAACAGGCACGATCTTCGAAATAACACCCTTGTTACCATGCCGACCGGCCATTTTGTCGCCGGGCTGCAGTCGACGCTTCACTGCCAGGTAAACCTTGACCATCTTTTGCACACCCGGCGGCAGTTCATCGCCGCTGGTGAGTTTCTTCTTCTTCTCCTCGAATGCAGCGTCGAACTCGACGCGCTTCTGGGCCAGACTGTCCTTGAGCTGTTCGAGCTGTGCCTGCGCTTCGTCAGAAGCAAGACGGATATCGAACCAGGAGTGCCGTTCCACCTCGGCAAGATATTCCTTGCCGATCTTGGCGCCCTTGGCGAGTTTTTTCGGCCCACCGTTGACCACCTTCCCGAGCAGCAAACGCTCGATCCGGGCAAAGGCGTCGGACTCCACGATGCGGTACTGATCGGCAAGGTCGGTTTTGTAGCTCTTCAATTCATCGTCGATGATCTGCTGGGCGCGCTTGTCGCGTTCTATGCCTTCGCGAGTGAAGACCTGCACGTCAATGACGGTGCCCGACATGCCCGAGGGCACGCGCAACGAGGTGTCCTTCACATCCGAGGCCTTCTCGCCAAAGATGGCGCGCAGTAGCTTCTCCTCAGGGGTGAGCTGGGTCTCGCCTTTCGGGGTCACCTTGCCCACCAGTACATCACCCGCCTCCACTTCCGCCCCGATGTAGACGATTCCCGATTCGTCAAGGCGCGCCAACTGTGCCTCGGAGAGATTGGAAATATCCCGGGTGATTTCCTCGGGGCCGAGTTTCGTGTCGCGGGCCACCACCGAGAGTTCCTCGATGTGGATGGAAGTGAATCGGTCGTCGGCCACGACCCGCTCGGAGATGAGGATGGAGTCCTCGAAGTTGTAGCCGTTCCAGGGCATGAATGCCACGAGCAAATTTTGCCCGAGGGCGAGCTCGCCCATGTCGGTGGACGCGCCATCGGCCACCACGTCTTTGCGTGCGATGAGATCACCCACCTTCACGAGGGGACGCTGATTGATGTTGGTGTTCTGGTTGGAGCGGGTGTACTTGGTGAGGTTGTAGATGTCCACGCCCACATCGCCGCCACCGGCTTCCTCGTCGTTGACCCGCACCACGATTCGGCTCGCGTCGACGTAGTCAACCACCCCGCCGCGGCGCGCCAGCACCGCCGTTCCCGAGTCCACGGCCACGGTGCGCTCGATGCCGGTGCCCACCAGTGGCTTTTCAGCACGCAGGCAGGGAACGGCTTGACGCTGCATGTTCGAGCCCATCAAGGCTCGGTTGGCGTCGTCGTGCTCCAGGAACGGGATCAACGAGGCTGCCACCGACACGATCTGCGAGGGCGCCACGTCCATGTACTGCACTTTGTCCGGCGAAGAGAGCATAAACTCGTTATGGTGCCGGCATGAAACCAGTTCGTCGGTGAGCTTGCCTTTCTTGTCGGTAGGCGCGTTGGCCTGCGCGATCACGAACTGCCCCTCCTCGATGGCGGAGAGAAAGTGAATCTCATCGGCCACCTTGGCGTCCCTTACCACGCGATACGGCGTCTCGAGGAAGCCGTATTCGTTGGTCTGCGCGTACAAGGCAAGCGAGTTGATGAGCCCGATGTTGGGGCCTTCCGGCGTTTCGATCGGACAGACACGGCCATAGTGGGTCGGGTGCACGTCACGAACTTCAAAGCCAGCGCGCTCGCGAGTAAGGCCGCCTGGTCCAAGGGCTGAAACGCGGCGCTTGTGAGTGATCTCCGAGAGCGGGTTGGTCTGATCCATGAACTGCGACAGCTGGCTGGAGCCGAAAAATTCGCGCACAGCCGCGCTTACGGGCTTGGCGTTGATAAGGTCATGGGGCATGAGGTTCTCGGATTCCGCCTGCGACAGGCGTTCCTTGACAGCCCGCTCCACGCGCACCAGACCGGCCCGGAACTGATTTTCCGCCAGCTCGCCAACCGAACGCACACGGCGATTACCGAGATGATCGATGTCATCGATCTCGCCACGACCGTTTTTCAGATCGACGAGGATGCGAATCACGGCGATGACGTCTTCATTGGCGAGCGTGGCCGGGCCTGTTAGCTCAGTTCGGCCTACTCGCCGGTTGAATTTCATGCGGCCAACGGCCGAGAGGTCATAGCGCTCGGCGGAGTAGAACAGGCCGTTGAACAACGTCTTGACTGCATCCTCGGTGGGGGGCTCCCCGGGGCGCATCATGCGGTAGATCGCAACCTGGGCGCCGAGTTGGTCGAGGGTGTCGTCAGCGCGAAGGGTCTGGGAAATGAAGGCGCCCTGATCAAGATCGTTGGTGTAGATGGTCTCGAAGCTCTTGACGCCAGATTGCGTCATCTTGCCGAGAAGATCCGGCGTGATCTCGTCGTTGGCGTTGGCCACGATTTCACCGGTGTCGGGATTCACGGCTTTCCGCGCGAGCACACGGCCAACGATGAAGTCGTCGGCCACATCGAGCTTCTTCAGGCCAGCAGCCTCCATGTCCCGAACGTGCTTGGCCGTGATCCGCTTGTCCTTGGGAACGATGACCTTGCCCTTGGCGACAATGTCCATCTTCGCGGTCTCGCCGCGAAGGCGCTCCGGCACGATGGCGAACTGCCAGGTCTTCTCGCCGGTGACGTGGAACGAGTCAAAAACGAAAAACTCCCGGAGGATGTCCTCGGGCGACAAGCCGATTGCCTTGAGGAGAATCGTGACCGGCATCTTCCGGCGCCGGTCGACGCGGAAATAGAGGAGATCCTTCGGATCGAATTCGAAGTCCAGCCAAGAGCCGCGGTAAGGAATGATGCGCGCCGAGAACAACAGCTTCCCGGAACTGTGAGTCTTGCCCCGGTCGTGCTCGAAAAAGACCCCTGGCGAGCGGTGAAGCTGCGACACTATGACACGCTCTGTTCCGTTGATGACGAAGGAGCCCGTCTCGGTCATGAGAGGGATCTCCCCCATGTAGACCTCCTGCTCCTTGACTTCCTTCACCGTGGGCTTGGGCGCCTCCTTGTCCATGATCGTGAGGCGCACCTTGGCGCGCAGGGGCGCGGCGAAGGTCAGTCCGCGTTGCTGGCACTCCTTCACATCGAAGGGCGGGGTGCCGAGCGTGTAGCTCACGTAGTCGAGTTTCGCATTGCCCGAGTGGCTAGAAATGGGGAAGATGGAGTTGAAAGCTGCCTGCAGGCCCTGGTTGTTGCGCGACCCGGGCGCTGCTCCCTCCTGCAGGAAGGCTGCGTAGGACTCGATCTGAGTAGCCAACAAGAAGGGCACTGGCAGAACTGCTGCTCGCTTGGCGAAGCTTTTGCGGATGCGCTTCTTCTCGGTGAAGGTATAGCTCATGGTCACTCCACAGGAGATGGACGGGACCGCACGCCCTCGGGCGCGGGGGACTGCTGGATTGCAACCGACATCGCCAGCGGCGCTATGGGTACGTCGCTGGCGATGCGGGCTGTTTGAGGTGACACGAAAAGGCCAGCGGTTTCCCGCCAGCCTGCCCGCAATACAACAAAAGCGACGATTTACTTGATCTCGGCCGTTGCGCCCGCATCGGTGAGTTTCTTGGCAATCGCCTCAGCCTCAGCCTTCGGGATGGCTTCCTTGACAGGCTTGGGTGCGCCATCCACGAGATCCTTCGCTTCCTTGAGGCCCAGACCAGTGATCTCGCGAACTGCCTTGATGACGTTGACCTTGTTATCGCCAGTCTTGGCGAGCACGACCGTAAACTCGGTCTTTTCTTCAGCGGCCGGGGCGGCACCGCCACCGGCAGCGGGTGCAGCCACTGCAACAGCGGCAGCAGCGGCGGAGACGCCAAACTTCTCCTCCATCTCTTTGATGAGTTCGGAAAGTTCAAGCACGGTCATGCTGGAGATTGCGTCGAGAATTTCAGCTTTGGTAGCCATTTGTGAATTGCTCCTGTTGAATTTCGGTAAGCGGGGCGCGAGCACCGGCGTTGGATGCGTTCGGTCGCGCGGCCATCAGGCGACCTGGGTTTCCTTCTGGTCGCGTACCGCCGCGAGCGTCCTGACGAAGCGCGAGGGCACCTCGTTAAGCGTGCGCACGAACGTGGCAACCGGCGCCTGCATGGTGCCGAGTAGCTTGGCAAGCAGTTCCTCGCGGCTGGGCATGGTGGCAAGCACAGCGACGTCCTTGGCGGACATCACCACGTTAGCCATAGCACCGCCGCGGATCACGAACTTGTCGTTACCCTTGGCAAACTCGTGCAACACCTTTGCGGCAGCAACGGGATCACTGCTGATGCCGTAGGCCAGAGGACCGACCATCTGGTCAGCCAATTTGGCGAACGGCGTCTCGGCGACAGCCCGGCGAGCCAAAGTGTTGCGCAGCACGCGGAAGTACACGCCCGAGGCACGCGCCTTTGCGCGCAAGACGGTCATGTTTCCCACTTCGAGTCCGCGGTACTCGGCCAGCACGATGACCTGAGCGTTCGCCACTTGGGCGCTCACCTCGGCCACCACGACCTTCTTTTGCTCCAGATTCAGACTCAAATCCTGCCTCCTTTCGCATGAAGTCCAGAGACCTGCCGGCAACCCGGCACGGCCTCCCCCTCACGGCGACCTTAGAACAGGCTCCCAACTCCCTGCGCGGCTTTCGCCCCGCAGGCACCGAAATCCTGGTTCGGGCACGCCGTCTGCGCTGGACCCGCCAAACATCCGCCAAAGTGGCCAGCGAATGCTCCGGACGGAATCAAGTCCCCCAGGACTCCAGCGGTCTTTGACGGTCCGGGACTGCGGCATTGCTGCCAGAGCCTCGGCCCCAAAGTTCATTGGCGGCGCAACACACGTGCGCCACCGGTAGTCACCTGAACATTCACCTCGTCTGTTGAACCTGGAGCGTGGACGTATCCACCCGAACTCCGGGGCCCATGGTGCTGGATAGGGATACCTTACGCAGGTAGATACCCTTCGCTGCCGCGGGGCGCGCTTTGTTCAAAGCCTCGATCAGCGCATGCAGATTTGCGTGTAGCGCTTCGAGGTCGAAGGAAGCGCGGCCGATGGTGCACTGAACAATGCCCGCTTTATCGGTGCGGTACTGCACTTGCCCTGCCTTGGCGTTCTTCACAGCCTCAGCGACGTTCGGTGTGACTGTGCCGACCTTCGGATTGGGCATCAACCCGCGCGGGCCGAGAATCTGACCAAGCGTACCCACCACGCGCATGGCATCCGGCGCAGCGATCGCCACGTCGAAGTCGATGTTCCCGCCCTTGACCCGTTCAGCAAGGTCTTCCATTCCCACGATGTCGGCACCGGCCGCCTGGGCCGCCTGCGCCGCCGCCCCCTGGGCAAAGACCGCTACACGAACCGACTTCCCAGTACCCTTGGGGAGTACAACCGAGCCGCGCACCACCTGGTCGGACTTCTTGGCGTCCACACCAAGATTGATCGCGACGTCGATGGACTCATTGAACTTTGCAGTCGCGTTCTTCTTGACCAGATCCATGGCGTCGGAGACGGCATAGGACTTATCCCGGTTCACCGTGTCCTTCAGAGCAGACACGCGCTTAGAAGTTTTCGCCATTTCAGAAACCCTCCACTTCAACACCCATGCTTCGGGCACTGCCGGCGACCGTGCGGACAGCGGCATCCAGATCGGAGGCGGTCAGATCGGGCATCTTCGCCTTCGCGATCTGCTCCGCCTGGGCACGGCTCATCTTGCCGACTTTGTCGGTGTGCGGCTTGGCCGAGCCCTTTTGCACGCCGGCAGCTTTCTTGATGAGATAGGTCGCCGGCGGCGTCTTGAGGGTGAAGGTGAAGCTTTTGTCGGCAAACGCGGTGATTTCAACGGGGATGGGCATGCCCACTTCCATGCCTTGGGTCTGGGCGTTAAATGCCTTGCAGAACTCCATGATGTTCAGGCCGCGCTGGCCGAGGGCGGGTCCAATGGGCGGGGATGGGTTCGCCTTGCCCGCAGGCACCTGCAACTTGATGTATCCGACGATTTTCTTTGCCATGATGGCTCCTCTGTGGGTGCGAACGTCCAGGATTCAGAACTGGACTCCCCGGTTGATGCTGCCGCGGCTCTACACCAAGTCAAGACACCTCGCGGAGAGCCGTACCCGCGAGGTTTCCATAAAAAGATCCATTAGGCCTTCTCGACTTGACTGAACTCGAGTTCAACAGGGGTGGCACGGCCAAAAATCGACACTGACACCCTCAGTTTGCTCTTGTCGTAGTTCACTTCCTCCACGTTTCCGTGGAAGTCCGTGAATGGCCCCTCCTTCACACGCACACCCTCTCCCACCTCGAACAAGACCTTGGGCTTGGGCTTCTCCACCCCTTCCTGGATCTGGCTCATGATGGCCTGCACTTCTTTTTCGGAGATGGGTGTTGGCTTGTGGGCAGTGCCGCCAACGAATCCGGTCACCTTGGGAGTGTTCTTGACAAGGTGCCAAGAGTCGTCGGTCATCTCCATTTCCACCAGCACATAGCCGGGGAAGAATTTCCGTTCCGAAATGCTCTTCTGCCCGCCCTTCATTTCCACGACTTCCTCGACAGGGACAAGAATCTGACCAAACTTGTCCTCCATCCCGGCACGGGCGATACGCTCGAGCAATGCCCGATGGACCTGTTTCTCAAAACCGGAATATGCGTGAACCACGTACCATCGTTTACTCATGGCCTCAATCTCCGGGCGACTTCATCAACATCCGGACCAGCACGACAAGCACGCTGTCCACCACCCAAAGGAAAGCCGCCATCACGATGACGAAAATGATCACGACAGCAGTAGTCTGCAGGGTTTCCTTGCGGGTGGGCCAGACCACCTTGCGAGTCTCCGCCACAGACTCTTGCGCGAATACGTAGAAAGCCTTTCCCGGCTGACTCGTCCAGGCAACTGCCGCGGCAGCCGCGAGCCCGGCAACAACCAGGAGAACCCGAAGAATCAGCGCTTTGTCGCCGAGGGCGTAGAAGCCGGCCACTCCCGCGACCACCAGCGCCAGAGCAACCGCGATCTTGAGCTTGTCGATCATGTGATCCAGTGCCGCCGTGACCGCGGCCGCCCTTTCCGCCAACAGGCGGGTTCAGTGAATCGGGGGAATGGCAGGCCAGGAGGGTCTCGAACCCCCAACCTTCGGTTTTGGAGACCGACGCTCTGCCAATTGAGCTACTGGCCTGGTGTTTCCCGCCGGAAACCGCACCCGCCCAAGGCGGGTGACGGCAGCCCAGCGCGTTACTCGATGATCTTCGCAACCACGCCGGCGCCTACGGTGCGGCCGCCCTCGCGAATGGCAAAGCGCAATCCTTCCTCCATGGCAATAGGCTGTATCAACTGCACCGTGATCGACACGTTGTCACCAGGCATCACCATCTCCGTCCCAGCCGGCAACTCGATCGACCCCGTCACGTCCGTGGTACGGAAATAGAACTGCGGACGATAACCGTTGAAAAACGGCGTGTGCCGTCCACCCTCCTCCTTGCTCAGCACATAAATCTCAGCCGTGAACTTCGTGTGCGGCGTGATCGACCCAGGCTTCGCCAGCACCTGACCACGCTCCACTTCCTCTCGCTTCGTGCCACGCAGCAAGATACCCACGTTGTCCCCAGCCTGACCCTGGTCAAGCAGCTTGCGGAACATCTCCACGCCCGTGCAGATCGTCTTCACCGTCGGACGAAGACCCACAATCTCAATCTCGTCGCCCACCTTCACAATCCCGCGCTCCACACGCCCCGTCACCACCGTGCCACGCCCTGAAATGGAAAACACATCCTCCACAGGCATCAGGAACGCACCGTCTAGCGCTCGCTTGGGCTCGGGTATGTAGCTGTCCAGCGCATCCGCCAGCTTGAAAATAGCCTGCTCCCCCAACTCCCCCTTGTCCCCCTCCAACGCCTTCAGCGCCGACCCAATCACGATCGGCGTGTCGTCACCAGGAAACTCGTACTTCGACAGCAGTTCCCGAACCTCAAGCTCCACCAACTCAAGCAGCTCCTTGTCATCCACCATGTCCGCCTTGTTCATGAACACGATGATGTAGGGCACACCCACCTGACGCGCCAGCAAAATGTGCTCCCGCGTCTGCGGCATCGGACCGTCAGCAGCACTTACCACCAAAATCGCACCGTCCATCTGCGCCGCACCCGTGATCATGTTCTTCACGTAGTCCGCATGACCAGGACAGTCCACGTGAGCATAGTGACGGTTCGCCGTCTCGTACTCCACGTGCGCCGTGTTGATCGTGATCCCGCGCGCCTTCTCCTCAGGCGCCGCGTCAATCTCGTCGTACTTCTTCGCCTCACCACCAAACTTCGTCGACAGCACCGTCGTAATCGCCGCCGTCAGCGTCGTCTTGCCGTGGTCCACGTGACCAATCGTGCCCACGTTCACGTGCGGCTTCGTCCGCTCGAACTTGCCTTTTGCCATGGTTTCCTGCCCGCCTTCCTGATGATTACAGCTCAAAGCCCCAGCGGGCCCTGTGGTAGCCCGCCGCCCGGTACTGCCTCATGTGGTGCCGATGACGCGGATTGAACGCGTGACCTCTCCCTTACCAAGGGAGTGCTCTACCACTGAGCTACATCGGCGAAATCTTTCACGACTCGTGCCTGTGCCCCGCGCCCATCCGCTTCACGCTCAGAAGGCCGCAACTAACCTGTTGGAGCGGGTGAAGGGAATCGAACCCTCGTCGTAAGCTTGGAAGGCTTCTGCTCTACCATTGAGCTACACCCGCCGTGCGCTGCCGTACCGCCGCGTCTTCAACATTCTTTCGCCACAACCTCCGCAGACCGTCGCGCGGATGCAACCTCTGCAGCGCCGAGCCTGTGGTGGAGGGGGAAGGATTCGAACCTTCGAAGGCAGAGCCGTCAGATTTACAGTCTGATCCCTTTGACCGCTCGGGAACCCCTCCGGCGAAACCCGCGATTATCGTTATTGCGCCCTTGACTGTCAAAGGCTTTCCCGGGATTGCCCCCCAGGACTACTCAGACGGCGGGATTGGTGTAACGGAAGTGCAGTTCATCCAAGGCTGCCAAAGTCTCGGGTGGCAAGTCCACGGAGGCGCTGTTCACGTCTTCAGCCAGTTGCTCCAGTGTTGTTGCACCAATGATGGTAGATGCAACGAAAAAGCGGCTTCTCACGAAAGCGATCGCTAACGTTGTAGCGCCCATACCCACTTCCTGCGCAAGCTGCGCATAGGCTGCTGAAGCGGCCGCCACGTTGGGTTTCTGATAACGCTGGCCAAACGGAGGGAACCGTGTGAGACGAGCACCTCCCGGCTGGGCTCCCCCCAGGTACTTGCCGGTCAGATGGCCGAATGCCAGCGGACTGTAGGCAAGCAGTGGTACCTTCTCGTGGCGGGTAACTTCGGCCAACGGCCCCTCGAAGGCGCGGTTGAGCAAGTTGTAGGCGTTCTGAATGGACACGACCCTGGGCAGGTTGTGCTCGCGGGCCAAGCGCAAGAACTCCATCACCCCCCACGGCGTTTCGTTGGAGAGTCCGACATAGCGCACCTTGCCCGCCCGGACCTGCATCTCGAGGGCTTCAAGTTGTTCGCGGATGGGTGTGGCCGGCCTTTCTTCGATCGGATCGTAGTGCGCTTTCCCGAAGGAGGGCACGTAGCGCTCGGGCCAATGGATCTGATAGAGATCGATGTAATCCGTACGCATCCTCTGGAGGCTTCCGTCCACGGCCGCCGCCACATGGCCTCGGGTCAGGGACAACGCACCGCCACGAATCCAACCGAAACCACGCCCCGGAGGGGTGATCTTGGTGGCAACGATCAAGCGGTCGCGGGGTTGGCGAGCCAACCAGGAACCCAGGTAAGACTCGGTCCGCCCTTGCGTCTCCGCCCTGGGAGGTACTGGGTACATTTCGGCAGCGTCTATGAAATTAATGCCGCGCGAGAAGGCGAAGTCCAACTGGGCATGTGCCTCGGCCTCGCTGTTTTGCTCCCCCCAGGTCATGGTTCCCAGACAGATTTCCGATACCTGAAGATCGCTGTCTCCGAGCCTGTTCAAGCGCATGTGCGAATTTCCCTCCTAATCAAGACATTGTCAGAAGCACTTCAGCGTACAGCCACGACGAACTCGATTTCGACTGGCGCGCCGCGCGGCAGCTCTGCCACACCCACCGCCGAGCGCGCGTGCTTCCCTGCCTCGCCAAACACCTCCTGGAGCAACTGGGACGCAGCATCGATCACCCTGGGCTGATCGCCAAAACCCGGCGCGCACGCCACGAATCCCGTCACCTTCACGAAGCGCTCGATGCGGTCGAGGTCTCCCAGCGCCTGTTGCAGTTGGGCAAGGCACTGCAGCACGCACAATCGGGCTGCCTCAGCCGCCCGCTCAATGCTGACCTCGCGTCCCACCAATCCCTTGCAGAGCAGTTGTCCGTCATGCCACGGCAACTGACCCGCCACCCACGCAAGCCCGCCATGAATCACCACCGGCACGTACGCAAACCTGGGGGCCGCAGGTACTGGCAGCACCAGGCCGATTTCAGAGAGTCGATTACCAATCAACATTGCCGCTCCCAAACGCATACAGGGCGCAAAACATCGCACGCGAAGGCATGTTTCACATCTATTCCACCACCAGCAATCCCGCCTGCCGAGTCTCGATAGAAGGCGCGGGCCAAACTGACCGGCCATCTGGATCCAAGTCGCCCCGGCAGAGGAGCCGTGGGGCGACCATGGGCGCCCCGGCCGGTCCGAGCGCACGTTGCCCGGACGCGGGGCGCAGCCTGACTTGGAACCCCGCGACGCAACCCACGCCGGATTCGCCCCCCGCCCATGCAACCCACCGTGCGCCAATGAGATGCTCGCCGGGTCGGAATCCCCAGCCCGGATAACGTCGTGTCGAGCATTACTTGCCTGGCGCCAAAGCCGCTGGCGGTGCCACCACCATTTCGGTGAACGGCCAGACGTACGCCTGGAGCATCACGAAAACCCCGATGAGCGCGGCGAGCGCGATGGAGTGCCAGAACACGTAGCGCAAGATCACGCCCTCCTTGCCGACAAAATTGGTGGCAATGGAAGCAACTACGATGCTCTGGGCGTCGATCATCTTGCCCATCACTCCGCCAGAGCTGTTGGCTGCAGCCATGAGCTCAGGCGACAGACCAAGCTTGTTGGCGGTGATCTGCTGCTGGCTCCCGAACAGCGCATTGGAAGCAGCGTCGGTGCCCGTGAGCGCCACGCCGATCCAGCCGATCAGGGTGCCAAAGAAGGGATACAGCCAGCCCGTATTGGCCAGCGCCAGGCCGAGGGTGGCGTCCATGCCTGAGTAGCGCGTGGTGTAGCCCAGCGCCAGCATGGCCACGATGGTGAGGATGGAGTACTTCATCACCACGATGGTTTCCAGCCATGCCGCGCCCATCTCGCGCGCCTTGAAACCCATCACCTTGCCGGCAATCAACGCAGCGATGAGGATACCGGTGCCGGTGGCCGAGACGATGCCAATGTTGAGCACCGCTTTTTCGGTGTGCGGATGCGCCACGGCCGGCGCCACGCGCTGGACCAAATTGTGGAGGCCGGGTATCTCCCACTTCCAGAAGGTGATGCCGGGGATATTGAGGATGTGGGACTTCACCCAGGGGATTCCCCATAGAGCAAGAATGGCCGTGAGAATCACCCATGGCGTCCAGGCCTTGATCACCATCTCGCGGCTGTGGCCGTGGTGCGCCGCCGCGGCCTGCCCGAAGGGCACCAGGCTGCCGGCGCTGCCGTCAGCGGCGGTCATCACATGGCTGGGCTTCCACTTGGTGAGGAACCACGCAACCGTCACCATGGAGATCATGGCCGAGAGCATGTCCACCAGCCAGGGACCGTGGAAATTGGAAATCAGGAACTGCGGGATGGCGAAACTCACGCCCGCCACCAGGATGGCTGGCCATACGGCCATGGCCTGGCGGAATCCGCAGAAGGTGATCACCAGCCAGAAGGGGACGATCACCGAGAAGAACGGCAACTGGCGCCCCACCATGGCCGAAAGCGTGAGCAGGTATTCATCGGTGTTCTGGGTAACGCTGTTGAGCACGATGATGGGTGTGCCCAAGCCGCCGTAGGCCACCGGAGCCGTGTTGGCGATCAACGACAGGCCAGAGGCCGCCAGCGGCGAGAAACCCAGTCCGATGAGGATGGCGCCGGTCACTGCCACCGGCGTGCCGCCGCCGGCGGCGCCCTCGAAAAACGCCCCGAAACAAAAGGCGATCAGCACCAATTGCAGGCGCCGGTCATTGGAAATACCGCCGATGGAGTCCTGAAGAATCTTGAACAGCCCCGCCTTGAGGGTGAGGCGGTACATGAAGATCAGGTTGATGATGATCCAGACGATACCGATCAGCCCGAACAGGCCGCCGAACAGCGCCGCCCGGCCAGCCATGTCAACCGGCATGCCCACCACGAAGATGGCGATTGCCAGCGCCGACACCAATCCAGCCACGGCGGCGATGTGCGCCTTGATGTGAAGGAAACCCAGCCCACCCAGCAGCACGATCACTGGGATCGCGCACACCAGCGTGGACAGGATGGTGCTCCCCAGCGGGTCGTAAACCTGAGACCACGGTTCCATCGACTGCCCCTCCCGTTGCGTTGCTATGGTTTTTGTATTGATTTGGCGGACAGCCAGCAAAGCCGCGACCGGTTCTCCGCGGCTGAAGTATAGCCGCCAGACCCCACCGGCCGTGGGACAATCCGCGCCTCTTCACCCCCAGGCCCCATCCCGTGTCGGATTCACCCTCCCGCCCTGCCGGCTGCGGCAGCGCCGCCGCCGCCCTTGGTCTGGTATCGCTCATCTGGGGATACAACTGGGTGGTGATGAAGGCCAGCCTGCGTGATGCCTCTCCCACCGACTCGGCTGCCTGGCGCTTCTTGCTGGGAGCCATCGTCCTGCTGCCGGTGCTGCGCTGGCTTGGTCACGGTATCCGCGTGCCGCGCAATGAATGGTGGCTGGCTGGGCTGTTGGCGGTGATGCTGACCTTCAACTTCACCGGCACCCTGTGGGGCCTGAAACTCGGCGGCACCGGCAAGGTGGCGGTGCTGTGCTACACCATGCCCTTCTGGACGGTGTTGTTCGCCCGGCTGTTCCTGCACGAGCGCATGCGTACCCGGCAATGGGTTGCCATTGCCCTGGCCGCCGTGGGCCTGGTGGTGCTGGTGGACCCGCTGCACCTGGGCGGCCTGGCGCCAAGCCTGTTGGCATTGCTGGCGGGCTGTTCCTGGGGAGCCAGCGTGGTGCTGGTGAAAAGCGCCCAGGGCCGCGCCCGCTCCGACCTGCTCACGCTCACCTTTTGGCAGATGTTGTTGTGCGCGCTGCTCATGTTCGCCCTGGGGCAGTTGCTGCACCTGCCGCCGGTACGCTGGACGCCGCTGTTTCTCGCCACGCTGTTTTACATGTCGGTGCTGGCCTCGGCCCTGGCCTGGATACTGTTTTACTTCGCGTTGAAGCGGTTGCCGGCCGGCATCGCCAGCATGGGCACCCTTGCCACTCCCGTAATCGGCGTCGCCGCCGCCTGGCTGCAGTTAGGCGAACGCCCCAGCCTCACCGAAGGCTCTGGCATGGCGCTGATCTGCGCGGGGCTGCTGCTGCTCGCCCTGCCGCCTGAACTGCCGCGCCGCACGCCCAGAGGGTGAGGGGCAATCCGCCGGCGTAACATCGGCGACTAAGGCTGCATCGACGGCCGCTCTCGGAGGGAACACAGCATGACTCGCACCAAATCGCTCGTTTCCGCGGCGCTGCTGCTGCTCGCTGCCGGCGCCGCCCACGCCCAGAACATACGCGTCGGCTTCATCGATCCGCTCTCCGGCCCCTTCGCCAATGTGGGCGAATCCGAGTTGCGCCACTTCCAGCTTGTTGCCGACATGATCAACGCGCGCGGTGGCATCCTCGGACGCAAGCTCGAGATCGTGCCCTTCGACAACAAATCGAGCCCGCAGGACTCCGTGCTGCAACTCAAGTCCGCCATCGACCAGGGCGTCCAGTACATCACCCAGGGCAACGGCTCGAACGTGGCGCACGCCTTGGTGGACACGCTGGCCAAGCACAATGCGCGCAACCCGGGCCAAGCAGTCCTGTACCTCAATTACGCGGCGGTGGACCCGGCGCTCACCAACGAGAAATGCAGCTTCTGGCATTTTCGCTTCGACGCCGACGCTGACATGAAGATGTCCGCCCTCACCGACGTAATGGCTGCGGACAAGTCGCTGTCGAAGGTGTACCTGCTCAACCAGGACTACGCCTTTGGCCAGGCCGTTTCGAGGGCTGGCCGAGCCATGCTCGCGGCCAAGCGCCCCGACATCCAGATCGTGGGTGATGATCTCCATCCGCTGGGCAAGGTGAAGGACTTCGCGCCCTACGTGGCGAAGATCAACGCATCCGGGGCTCAGGCCGTGATCACCGGCAACTGGGGCAACGACTTGGCGCTGCTCGTGAAGGCAAGCAAGGAGGCTGGCCTGAAGGTGGAGTACTTCACGTACTACGGCGGCATCGTGGGTACGCCCCCGGCCATCGGCGAATCCGGCGTGGGCCACGTGCGCCAAGTGAGCTTCTGGGCGCCCAACGTGGGGACGCCGCACGCAGTGAAAATGAACGCCGCCTACCGAGAGCGCTTCAAGACGGCGCCCGACGATTACTGGTTCAACGGTGCCTTCAACGTGCTCGAGATGCTTGCGCGGGCCATGGAGCAGGCGAAGTCCTCCGATCCGCTACCGGTGGCGCGTGCGCTCGAGGGCTTGAAGTTCCAGGCCGACACCGGAGAGGTGTCCATGCGCGCCGACAACCACCAGTTGCTGCAGCCGCTGTTTGTCTCCACCTTCGCCAGGGTCGACGCAAAGACGGTGAAGTTCGACAACGACCGCACCGGCTTCGGATTTCGCGTGGACCGCAAGGTGGAGGCCAAGGACACGGCCATCCCAACCACCTGCAAGATGGAGCGTCCCTAAGGGTCGGCGCTGTCCGAAGGCGGGGCGCGCAGGGAGCCCGCCAATTGCCGGGCCTCTTCTTCGATCGCGCTGGCCTCGCTCGGTGATGGCGCAGAAGGGTCGAAGCGCCAACGCGCATACCTCGCCGCGAGCCGCCCCAGGGCCCCCTGCAGGTGCGGCAAGGGCAGTTGCGTCAGCCAGCGCCGTACCGGCATGCCGGCCGGGCGCTCCAAACCCGCTGCTGCCAGCTGCTGGAGCAGCGGGTCGAGGGGCGACGAGGCCCGTGCCCGCGCAGCATGCTTCGCATGCCTGCCAGCGGCAGCCACCGCCTGGCGGCTGCGGGTCATCCGCCACGCCATCCAGCAAGTCATCAGCGTCGCGGCGGCCAGCAAGGCGGCGTTCGCGCCGCCTCCCGAACCGCCCTCGCCCCCCGCACGCCAGCGCTCGAAACGAAATCGCAGCCACGACAGCAAATCGAAAGCACCCTGCCACCGCGCTGCCTCCGCCGCTTCCGCCTCGAACCAGCCCGGCGGCGTGGCATCCACAACCTCCCACCGGCCGTCGATCCAGGCTTGCGCCCAGGCGTGCCCGTGGCGCGCGCGCACCACCATCGCCTGCTCCAGGTCGCTCCACTCCTCGGCCAGATACCCGGTGACGTAGCGGGCCGGCACACCCGCCGCGCGCAACATCAGCACAGCGGCTGTGGCGAAATATTCGCAGTGCCCGCGCCTGTCCTTGGCCAGAAACTGCGCAATGCTGCGACTCTCGCCCCAACTGTCCAGCCGGGTGGTGTAGAGAAACTCGCGATGAAACCAGCCGGCAATGGCAGAGGCGCGGTCTCGGGCATGGCCCTCCACGGCACGCGCCTGGACCAGCGCCGCCCAGACCACTGGCATGAGGCGCACCGGCACTGTGGTGTCCGCCGGAAACGGCTCGTGCCCGGCGCCCTCGATTGCACCCCACTGCGCCTCGAAAGACACCGCTTCCGGGCCATCACTCACCCGCACGGCGCCAAGAGGGTTCACTTCCGCCTTGCCGACATTCAAGGCGTCCAGTCGCGCGGTCCCAGGGGGGAGCGGCAACACGCCACGGCCCTGGCGCAGGCTACCCGACAGGCGCAGCCGCTGGTGACCGCCAGGTGCGATCAGCCAGCTTGCCTCACCTTCGAGAGGCAACGGCTTGAACTCGGCCATTTGCGCGAACCACGTGTCGCTGGCGAAATTGTTGTAGGCGGCCTCGCGCAACAGCAACGGGCCAGACGCAGCGCCCTCGATGCGCCACAGGATGCGGTCGGAAAGCTTGAGCCGCCCAATCTCGCCAATGGCCGTGTCGGCGCGAAACGCATCGGTCGCGCCGAAAACGTGATCTCGCAGGTACTCGAGCGCCATTTGCTCCACCCGCGCCTGAGCCGCCACCAGCGACAATTGCAAACCCCAGCCAAGAGCGAGCGCAGCGCCGAAGGCTACAGCCCAGACTACCGGACGGCGGCCGGCCCCACGGGCGGGCCATAGCGCCCACGCGCTCAACACGGCAGCAGCCGCGAAAAAAATCGGCGATCGCGGATTTGCACAAGCCGCCGATAACAGGCACAGGGCAAAGTAACCCTGGTCTACGGATGCCAAGGGCCGGTTGGCCGCTGCCGGGCCGAGGCGCCGCATAGACCAGAACAATGCCGACAACGGCACCTTTCCGGTGGCGCCGTAGCGCTGCAATAGCAGCAGCGCGAAAAACAGCACCGGCATCCACACCAGCGCCTCCAGCATCCCCTCTGCTCCATGCCGCAGGGCCAGCCAGCGCCAGACGATGAACGACAGGAAGCCCACACTGCACAGGTCGGCAACCCGTTCGTAGTCTCGCCGCTCGAAAGCCCATCGTGCCCGCACCAGGCGCGGGCTTTCCGCTGCCAGCGCAAGCCCCATGGCAACCCACAATAATCCGCTAGCCCAGCCCCAGAACAGCAGGCCGAAGGCCACCAGAAAGGGCGGCGTGGTCAACAGAAGCGCTCGGGAATGGTGGCGAGGGATTCAGCGAGCCGCGCCGGGTCGAGACGGTGCACCAACACCCCCTGAGGTATGGGCACCGACGCCTCCCCGCCCGCCAGCAGCACCAGCTGGGAAACGCCGCTGGCATGCAGGCGCTGCAGCAGCGCGGCGCGCGCTTCATCCAAACAGAGCAGCACGTGGATGCAAGCGGATAACTGCCCGGCATGGCGCAGCACGTGGCTGGCAAGGCTCTCGAAGCCGCCGTCCCGCGCCGGCGTCACTTCGGCAATCTCGCGCAGCACAACACCGCTCGCCTCCACACCCCGGCCGGTGGTGATGACCACCGCGCGTTCCTCCACGAACATCAGATCGAGCAGCGCATCGCCCGGATCGAGCCCCACGGCCAGGGACGCGGCAGCACTGACCGCGGCCTCGAACCGCACCGTGTCCGGCCGCGGCTCGAAGGTGTCGAGCACCAGCGCATGGCGGGCGAACCACTCCTCCGCGGACTCGCGCACGATGGGCCTGCCAACCCGGGCAGTGCTTGGCCAGTGAAGCTGGCGAACAGGGTCGCCTGGCCTGTAGTCGCGCAACTGCAGGAACTCCTGGCTTTCGCCCACCGCGAGCACCGCCTGCATGCCCAGCGGGTGATGCCGGCGCGCACCTGGGAGAATGAGCCGCGGCACGGGATGAACGCGCGGCACCACCAGTAGAGTCTGGGGAGCGGCGCAAAGCGCCACGGCATTCACCAGGCCCAGCGGATCTGGGCGCAGCAGCACGGTGCGCTGGAAATGCAGCAACCCGCGCCTGTGCGGCTCCAGGGAAAGTCCGACCCGCGACCTGCCTCCCGCGGGCGTCGCCGGCAGGCTCGCCGGCTCGATGCGGCCGCCGCGCAGCCGCTCGATCAACATCAGCCACCGCGGATAACCAACCCGCCGGTCGAAAAAGTTGCTGGCGGGTTCCTCGGCGGCGCCAAGGCGTGCGAACTGATCGGCACTGGGGTAACGAGTCTGCAGCTCGTCGCACACGCGCAGGGCCGCCAGGCCTTGGCCGCCCCGGTCGTGCAGCGTCAATTCATACTCGAAGCGGCAGCCCACAGTGGCAAAGGCAGGCAGCCGGCGTTCGATGCGAACCCTGGGTCGGAACTGGCCGGCAGCAATCCACGCCACCAGGACAAGCGCCGCAGCGATGGAGAACAAGTGGAAAGCCATGGTGCGGTTGACGTCGATGCCGAACACCACGCCCGCGAGCATCAAGCCAAGCACCCAAAGCCCTGCAGCGGTAAAGCGCCTGGACGCCCAGACCGACATCCGGTGTACGCGTGCAAACGCCCGCAGCGGCGCTGCACGGGCCTTCTTCAAACGGGCGACGCTGCGCCGCAGGACTGCCACCACGCTCACGCCGGTACCGGCACCGTTTCCAGCAGGCCAGACACGATGGCTACGGCACTGACGCCGGCAAAGCGCTGCTCGCGCGCCAACACCAGCCGGTGCGCGATCACCTCCACCGCCACCTCCTGCACATGTTCCGGCGACACGAAATCCTCGCCGTCGAACGCCGCCAGCGCCTGGGCGAGCCGAACCAGCACCAGCGAGGCCCGCGGGCTCGCACCCAGAGCCACCCCGGCGTGTCCACGGGTGGCTGCCACCAGTTCCACCACATACCGCTTGAGAGCCGCTGACACGCGAACCTCGGCGAGCATGCTGCGCGCCGCCAGCACATCGGCCACGCTCGCCACGGCTGCCAGCTGCTCCAGCGGATGACTGCCGTTCTGGGCCGAGAGCATTGCCATTTCCTGTTCCACGTTCAGATAGCCCAGTGACAGCTTCAAGGCAAAGCGGTCGAGCTGCGCTTCGGGCAGCGGGTAGGTACCGTGGAACTCCACCGGGTTCTGGGTGGCGATCACGAAAAAAGGCTCGGGCAGACCATGCCGCACGCCCTCCGCGCTCACCTGCGCTTCGGCCATGGCCTCCAGCAGCGCGCTCTGGGTGCGGGGACTGGCGCGATTGATCTCGTCGGCCAGCAGCAGATGGGTGAACACCGGTCCACGGTGGAAAGTAAACTTCTGGTCGTGGGACGAGTACACCGACACTCCCACGATATCCGAGGGCAGCAGGTCAGGCGTGAACTGAACACGGCGGAAATTGGCATCGAGCGAACGGGCAAGGGCCTTCGCCAGCGTGGTCTTGCCGGTACCGGGAAAGTCCTCCACCAGCACGTGGCCGCCGGCCACCAGTGCCGCCACCAGCTTGCGTACAGGCACGGACTGGCCCAGCACCACGGACTCGACGGCGGTGGAAAGCGTTTGATGGAGGGCGCGAGGATTCATGATGAGACGCGCCTGCCAAAGGCTGCGCCGGGGAAAACTATCACATCACACCGCCGGGCCGCACCCTGGCCCAGGTTTCACGCCAGCCGCGTGCCGGGATCCGGCATCGCCACTGCCAACACGTGCGATACGAACAATGCCGCCATCCGGGCTTGCAACGCCCGACGGCCAGGTAGTTCCACGCCATCCAGGGCCTCGGCCACCAGCGCGGGCGTGAGCGCGCCTTGTGCCGGCACCGACACCGGCGCAAAACTCCAATGCCAGGGCTCCGGCAACACGCCGCCGAGGTCCTCCCGATAGGGGCGGTAGAAGCCAAACTCCCCGGCGCGCGCCTCGAGCCACTGCAGCAGGCCGAAAAACGGTCCGCCCGCCGCGTACTCGGCAGGCACGAGTTGCACCCCATGGCCTGGCTCAAGGGCGGCGGCGTCGTAGAGATCGAGCTCGCTGCCCCAGTGGTGACGGCTGGCACCGGGCAGGGCAGACCAGCGCAGGATGAGGTCGATGAGCTCATCCTCGCTGAGCCCGGTGCGCTCCACGGGCTCTGCGGCGGCGTTGAGCAACGGGCGCTCGCCCGAGAACTTGCGCCGCCAGATGGCGCACTGGCTGGAGAAGTCGCGGAATCCGCTGGCCGCCCTCAGGTCCATGCCCTCGAAGGCCGCCGCCTTGCGCATGGCCAGAAACGGCCCCGCCGCGTCGCGGTGCAGGGCAACGCGCGGCTCGTCCAGCTGCATGATGTGGCTGCGGGTTCGCCCGGTAAGCTGAAGCGAATCGAGCACCCCTGCCCCTGCCCGCAAGCGGCGCGCCCCTTCAGCGCGCCTGCTCGACGCTCGTGGGGTCGGTGACAAAGCCCATGCGTGCAATACCAGCCTTGCGCGCCATGGACATGATCTCCGCGAGCCTCTGGTACCGGGTGACCTGGTCGGCGCGCAGGTGCAACTCGGGCTGCGGTTGCTGCTTGGAGGCCGCGGACATCATGGCGGGCAGTTCGGCATCGCCAACCGCCTTGCCGTTCCAATAGGGCCTGCCTTCGGCATCCAGCGACAGGGTGATGGTCTCGGGCTTTTCCGGGGCGGCGCTGCTGCTGGCCCGGGGCAGATCGATCTTGATGCCGTGGGTGAGCAGCGGCGCGGTGATGATGAAGATGATGAGCAGCACCAGCATCACGTCCACCAGGGGCGTGACGTTGATTTCCGACATGGGCTGCTGGCTGCCGCCGTCGTTGAAGGTGCCGAAGGCCATGGCGGGCTCAGGCAACCTGAGGGGCGCTTGCGGTGGCGGGCCGCGAGGTCGCACCCGCCGCCGCATCCACCCGCGAACCAGTGGCCAGGAAGCTGTGCAGGTCGTGGGCGAAGGCGTCAAGCTCTGCCAGGATCACGCGGTTGCCACGCGTGAGCGCGTTGAAACCCAGCACTGCCGGCACTGCCACGGCAATGCCCAGGGCCGTCATGATGAGCGCTTCCCCCACCGGCCCGGCCACCTTGTCAATGGTGGCCTGACCGCTCACCCCGATGCCGATAAGCGCGTGGTAGATGCCCCAGACGGTGCCGAACAGCCCCACGAAGGGAGCAGTGCTGCCCACCGAGGCAAGCAGCGAGAGCCCGGTTTCAAGGCGTGCCTGGGCCGAGTTGATCCCCTGGCGTAGCGCCCGGGTCACGAACTCCGACAGATTGAGCGCGTCCCCGAGCCGGCCGGCCTGGTGGCGCTGGTGATGGGCTGCGGCGGTGATGCCGGACAAGGCCAGCCCGGCGAAAGGGTTGTCCCCCCGTCCCGCGAGCTGTTCCTCGGCGCGCGCCAAACTTGGCGCCGACCAGAATCCTTCGATCAGGTCGCGGGCGCTGGAGCGAACCGTCCAGGTTCGGTAACCCTTGAAGAGGATCACTGTCCAACTGGAAACGGACATGAGCACCAGGATGAGGAACACGGTCAGCCCGACGGCATCGGACTGGGACAGGAACGCGGAAAAACCGTAGGGAGTCTGATTCATGGGGGGCCTGAGACGGGGCGCCCGATGGCGCCAGGAAAGGCGGCTGCTACTTAAGAATCATTCTTATTGTTCGGCCGCGATCCGAGGGTGTCAAATACCAAGGCGGCATCCGGGAAAAACTCCCGGGGGTTGATGCAACCTGCCGCACGCAAAAGCGCTTGTTCTTCCACCCACCTGCCGCGGTGGCACTGCCCATTGCGGGCGCAGGCGGCACGCAACCAGACTAATCGCCGTACATCTTCTGCATCCGCTCGCGGCGCTCCTGCGCTTCGATGGAAAGGGTGGCCGTGGGCCTGGCCAGCAACCGGCGCACGCCGATGGGCTCGCCAGTTTCGTTGCAAAAGCCGTAGGTGCCCTCGTCGATGCGCTGCAGGGCCTCGTCGATTTTCTTGAGCAGCTTGCGCTCGCGGTCGCGGGTACGCAGCTCGATGGCCTGCTCTTCTTCCTGGGTAGCCCGGTCCGAGGGATCGCTGGCCGCCTCGGTCTCACGCAGGTGCTCGCTGGTGTCGCGGACATTCGCCAGAAGCTCCGCCTTGAGTTCGGTCAGGCGCTGCCGGAAGAAGGCGAGCTGGTCGTCATTCATGTAGTCCTTGGCCGGTGCGGCGAGTACCTGAGCCTCGGTTAGGGGTTTCTTCATGGGGATGCCTGGTTCCGGGGAGAGCTTGGGAGCGCGTTCCTTCACGCGGGGCGTGATGTTATGCGTTTTTGGGCGCCTCGCAAGCCTTACGTGGCCAACCGCCTTTCTCGTTACCGTGAAAGCCCTCCTGAGTAGAGGCGTGAGCAGTCCTGCCGGCAAGCGGCATCGTTTGACAATCCGCTGGGCCCGACCCCGTGGTGTCAGCGGAGGATCAGGTGGCGGCTTGGGCCGCCGTGGCGCTGTGGGCGGGCCACTTGCCGATGGCCTTGAGTTGCTTGATCCAGCGTGGTGCGTTCTTCTTGGCGCTCATGGCCGCGTAGTCGATGGCTTGGTCGAGGTAGGGTTGCCGGCGCGACAGCAGGATGTAGATCAGGCGGATCATCTTGTGGGCCACGGCGACGATGGATTTCTTGTGGGACTTGCGCACCATGAGGCTGCGGTACTTGGCGGCCAGGGTGCTCTTGGTCATACGCGCGGCGTTGGCGCACTCGCACAGGATGTGGCGGATGGTGTTGTTGCCGTGGCGTGTGCGGCCCGACTTGCGCTTGCCGGCGCTCTCGTGGTTACCCGGGCTCAGGGCGGCCCAGCAGGCCAGTCGTTCGGGGGAGCCGAAGCGGGCCATGTCATCGCCGATTTCGATGAGGCTCAGCGCGGCGGCGATTGCGTCGATGCCCGGGATGGTCTGCAGCAGCGCGTGCGCCCAGGCGTAGGGCTGCATGGCGCCCATGAGGTAGGCGTCGATGTCGGCGATCTGGGCTTGCAGCGCGTCGATGCTCTGGCTCAAGTGACGCAGCGCGAACAGATGGCGCTGGCTCAGATCCCCCTCCAGGCTGGCGGCGAGCGCTTCGGTCTTGCCCTTCAAGGCCCCGCGCGCATGGGCCAGCAGCGTGGCCTGGCTCTCGCCGTGGATGAGACCGCGAACCATGGCGCGGGCCGAGACGCCGTGGATGTCGCTCACCACGGCGCCGAGCTTGATGCCGGCATCGTCGAGCGTCTTGTGCAGCCGGTTGATCTGGCTGCTGCACATGGCGTTGAGCTTGCGCCGGTAACGGGAGACCAGGCGCAGTTCGCGCAGGTCCTTCGGGGGAATGAAGCTGCCGCGCACCAGCCCGAAGCGGGCCAGCACGGCCAGCCACTCGGAATCGAGCATGTCGGTCTTGCGCCCCGGCACATGCTTGATGAAATGCGCGTTGACCACCCAGGCGCTCAGGCCGGCGTTCTCCAGATGGGAGAACACGCTCTTCCAGTAGATGCCGGTACTCTCCATGACCACGAGCTGGACCTGCAACTGGGCCAGCCATGCAGCCAGGGCACAGCAGTCGCGTTTGAAGCCGCCAAATTCCCGACTGTGCTTCTCGATCGAGCCGTCGGGCTGCTCGATCAGCACGGTGACCACGTGCAGCATGCGGTGCACATCGATGCCGGCCACGCCCCGGTGCAGGGGGGAGAGTCCTTCCATGATGATGCTCCTGTGAGTAAAGTGCCAAGTGGCACGCAGGAGCGACACCCGTGGCCGGTGCGCTGCACCGGTGAGCTGGAAGACTCCTCGAACCGAAACCGGTTCGGGCCTCTTTACCGTACGTGCTGCCACCGGCTCCACGGCAATGGAGCAGGCAGCGCAACAGTCGGGGGTACGAGCCAGCTCGGTGGAGGTCTGGTTAGGCACCGGGGTCGGGCCTTCATTCGTATTGCGACCTCATCGCACCTGCGTGCCACCTCATATGGTGCACCCAACCCGGGCTTTCATGCTCGGGGGCGAGTGGGACAACTCATGATTGGTTAG
>Ga0209985_10000106_pt1 | contig 92238 bp, 73 predicted proteins | sample NOAtaG_FD_187305 | JGI IMG/M metagenome (GOLD analysis project Ga0209985, IMG submission 187305) | Freshwater lake microbial communities from Lake Erie, under a cyanobacterial bloom - NOAA_Erie_Diel6S_1000h metaG (SPAdes) (version 2) | ecosystem: Environmental > Aquatic > Freshwater > Lake ... | reverse complement strand
GAAGTGAGTGATACCCTGCTTCCAAGAAAAGCCACTAAGCTTCAGCTACACACGACCGTACCGCAAACCGACACTGGTGCGCGAGATGAGTATTCTAAGGCGCTTGAGAGAACTCTGGAGAAGGAACTCGGCAAATTGACACCGTAACTTCGGAAGAAGGTGTGCCCCTAGTAGGTGAAGTCGTACAGACGGAGCCCAATGGGGTCGCAGAGAATAGGTGGCTGCGACTGTTTATTAAAAACACAGCACTCTGCAAAGACGAAAGTCGACGTATAGGGTGTGACGCCTGCCCGGTGCTGGAAGATTAAATGATGGGGTGCAAGCTCTTGATTGAAGTCCCAGTAAACGGCGGCCGTAACTATAACGGTCCTAAGGTAGCGAAATTCCTTGTCGGGTAAGTTCCGACCTGCACGAATGGCGTAACGATGGCCACACTGTCTCCTCCAGAGACTCAGCGAAGTTGAAATGTTTGTGATGATGCAATCTCCCCGCGGAAAGACGGAAAGACCCCATGAACCTTTACTGTAGCTTTACATTGGACTTTGAACAGATCTGTGTAGGATAGGTGGGAGGCTTTGAAACCTGGTCGCTAGATCAGGTGGAGCCAACGTTGAAATACCACCCTGGTGTGTTTGAGGTTCTAACCTTGGCCCGTGATCCGGGTTGGGGACAGTGTATGGTGGGCAGTTTGACTGGGGCGGTCTCCTCCCAAAGCGTAACGGAGGAGTTCGAAGGTACGCTAGGCACGGTCGGAAATCGTGCTGATAGTGCATAGGCATAAGCGTGCTTGACTGCGAGACTGACAAGTCGAGCAGGTACGAAAGTAGGACTAAGTGATCCGGTGGTTCTGTATGGAAGGGCCATCGCTCAACGGATAAAAGGTACTCTGGGGATAACAGGCTGATACCGCCCAAGAGTTCATATCGACGGCGGTGTTTGGCACCTCGATGTCGGCTCATCTCATCCTGGGGCTGTAGCCGGTCCCAAGGGTATGGCTGTTCGCCATTTAAAGAGGTACGTGAGCTGGGTTTAAAACGTCGTGAGACAGTTTGGTCCCTATCTTCCGTGGGCGCTGCAAGATTGAGGAAGCCTGCTCCTAGTACGAGAGGACCGGAGTGGACGCACCTCTGGTGCATCGGTTGTCACGCCAGTGGCATAGCCGAGTAGCTAAGTGCGGAAGAGATAACCGCTGAAAGCATCTAAGCGGGAAACTCGTTCCAAGATGAGTCTTGCCGGGGCCTAGAGCCCCCTAAAGAGTCGTTCGAGACCAGGACGTTGATAGGCCGGGTGTGGAAGCGCAGCAATGCGTTAAGCTGACCGGTACTAATTGCTCGTGAGGCTTGACCCTATAACTTTGATCGTGACTTGATTTGAGTCACGCGTTATGCACAAGACGCAATCTAATTGGTTCGACTCATTGAATTGGCCGCGTTGCCCAGGAGCAGCGCGGCGACAAGTCAAGCCTGATGACCATGGCAGAGTGGTCCCACTCCTTCCCATCCCGAACAGGACAGTGAAACGCTCTTGCGCCGATGATAGTGCGGGTTCCCGTGTGAAAGTAGGACATTGTCAGGCTATTTATGTGAGCGGCCCGATTGGAGACAATCGGGCCGTTTCCTTTTTTGCGGACCGCAGTTTGTCTGCACTCATCTGCCTGCGCTCAAATGACCACGGGTTTCCAGACCCGGCCCGTTCAGTTTCTGGGTAGCTCAATTCTTCCGCTCGTCGAGCCCTGAATCAGGCTGCCTGTCGCGATCAACTCGTCGATGCAGCGATCGCACAGTTGGCGCGAAGCCTCTGCTGAACCAGGAAGCACTCGTTCGAAAATGGAGCTGCCCAACACCCAGTCCGATAGCCGCTCGCGAGGCTCCGTGACAACGCCTTGCTCCATCAAGTGGAAGACCAGCAGGGCCTTCAGCGCATAGCGGGTGTGTTTGTCTGGATCCTCGGCGAAAGCCAGCAGCCGAGCCCTGGCCGTTCTGAGTGCACGCGCGGAAGTATCGAATGCCGCGCCGTGACCGGGCACCACCACCCGCGGATCCAGCGACTCGATCACGTCCAACGTCTTCAACGCACCGGCGATCCCGTCGCGCCCTTGGAGCATCGGAAAGAGGACCGCTACCCTCGACTCCCATAGCGCATCACCACTGATGAGCACCCCGTGGTCCGCCTGAAAGTACATGAGCGCCTGGTCGTCGTGCCCACAGGCCGGGATGGCCTCCCAACTCATGCTCCCGAGTCGAAGCCGTGACCCTGGACTCACCGAGTGTGTCGGATTGAAGCGTTCGCAGGATTGGCCTGTTTCACGGAAGCTGAGTGCCGCGTCGTCCCACTGCCTTGCGGCGTCGAAGCTCGCCACTGGAACCATCACGTCACACTCGAACCTGCGCGCAAGCGATGCATTCGCGCCGCAATGGTCTGAGTGCAAATGGGTATTGAGTACAGCATCGAGCCGTGCTCCACGCAGAACTGTGGCTACGAGATCCAGCGTCTGCTCGGCATGACTCACATGACCCGTGTCGACCAGGACGACCGGATCACCGACTTCCCCGCGGATGAGGATGTTGTTGGACGACAGCCACCCCCGTTCGAACACCGTGGCGCCAACGGAGCCCAGACGCCTCAGGATGGAAGGGTTGCTCACCCGACTGCAGGTCGCAACTCTCGTCTCAGGATCTTGCCTACGTTGCTCTTGGGCAGATCATCTCGAAACTCGATGTACTTGGGCCGCTTGTAGGCTGTGAAGTTCTCGCGGCAGTAGCTGGCGACGTCGTCCTCCGACAGTGTTGGATCTGACTTCACAACGAACAACTTGACTGCCTCTCCAGACTTGCTGTCCGGGATGCCGATCGCCGCGCACTCAAGTACGCCCGGATGCAGCGAAACCACCTGCTCAATCTCGTTCGGGTAAACATTGAAACCAGAGACCAGGATCATGTCCTTCTTTCGGTCGACGATCCTGATTCGACCTTGTTCATCCATCACACCGACATCCCCGGACTTGAAGAAGCCGTCCGTGGTCATGACCTTCGCTGTTTCATCGGGCCGCTGCCAATAACCAGCCATCACTTGAGGACCTCGGATGCAGATCTCGCCTGGCATGCCCTCAGGTACCGCATTCCCATCGTCGTCGAGGATCGCAATCTCGGTTCCAGGGACGGGCAACCCGATGGTCCCGGTGAACTCATGCAAATCGACCCGATTCATCGTCGCGACAGGCGATGTCTCGGACAAGCCGTAGCCCTCGGCGATCGGACAGCCCGTCACCTTGAGCCACTTATCAGCGGTCGCCTGCTGAACGGCCATTCCGCCGCCGCCGGATATCACCAGCTCCGAGAAGTCCAACCGCTTGAAGTCCGCTTCGTTCGCCAGCGCGTTGAACAGCGTGTTCACAGCTGGGAACAAATGCACCTTGTACTTGGCCAGAGTCTTGATGAAGCCTGGGATGTCACGAGGATTGGGAATCAACAGATTCATCGAACCCAGGCGCGCGCCCATCAGCGCGCACACCGTCAACGCAAAGATGTGATACAGCGGCAGTGCGCAGACCACCGTCATCGGCTTATCACCCAGCTTCTGCAGCATCGGGCCGTACCAGGCTTCGGTCTGAAGGATGTTGGCCACCACGTTGCGATGCAGGAGCGTGGCACCCTTTGAAACACCGGTCGTGCCGCCGGTGTACTGCAGGAAGGCGACGTCATCCGGCGAGATGTCGACACGCTTCAGGTTCATCCCATGACCTTTGCCGAGCGCGTCGGCGAACCGAATCACCTGACGGCCATCGCTCAGCGGGAGCCGGAAAGCCGGAACCATCCGCGCCACGTGGCGAACCATGAAGTTGATGAAGCGGCCACGCCACCAGCCCAGCAGGTCGCCCATCGCTGCCAGGACAACGTGGCGAACACTGGTGGCGCCGATCGACTCCTCGACGGTGGTCGCGAAGTTCTCGAGCACGATCAACACTTCGGCACCCGAGTCCCGCAACTGGTGCTCAAGCTCGCGCGGGGTGTACAGCGGGTTGACATTGACAACGGTGTAGCCAGCCCGCAGCACCGCGGCAATCGCCACCAGGTACTGGGGGACGTTGGGCATCATCAGCGCCACTCGAGCACCCTTGCTCAAGCCCAGGGACTGCAGCCAGGCCCCAAGACTGCAGGACATTTCGTCCACTGCCCGGTAGCTCAGCCGCGTGTCCATGCACGCAAGAGCATCGCGCCGCGCGTACTTTCGAAACGATTCCTCCAGCAGGTCCGCCAGATTTCGGTAGACGTTGGTCTGGACGCTGGACGGAACGCCCGGCGGGTACTGGGCAAGCCAGGGGTGGGGCAACGAAGTGGACATGCTGAGTCTTGGAGTGACGGCTCTGGCGCGCCGGATGGCTGATCGTGTCCAAACAGCGGAGCGGCGAAAAGCGGATTTGCCCTGGGGAACGAGGCACTGCGGAAGATCCAACGCTTGCCTGCCGTGACAGAACGGTCAAAGACGGCCCGGCAAGCCTTTCACGGCAACTGTCATCGACTGACCGGCAAACAGCCGACTCACCAACGACGACTCTCGCTGGGCGATCATGCCCAGGAAAGGTTCAGCGCCCTTCATCGCGGAGAAGGTGTCGAAGCCGTTCTCCAGAAAGCTTTGCAGTTCGCCCAGTCCCGCGACCTGCGCCGGCCCGCGCATGAGGCGCAGCGAGTGCCTCAAGACTGGATTCCGCGTGTAGCGATCCAGTGCGCGCCCGACATCGAGCATCAGCGCGATCTGCCGCTGGCGAGCCTCCGGTTGGCCCACCGCTCGCCACGCGTGGCCATAGTCGACCCCCCAGTCGTCCGCGCGATCGGCCGGGTCCGGCCAGGCCCGGGCCATGGCGGTATCCAACCGCTCCGACAAGGCGTGCAATTCGCCCAAGGTTGCAACGGTCTGCACGATGCCGGTCGGAAACAACCGCACCAGGCTGGGAACGACCCGCGCGAACTCGCTGTCGCGGCGACTGAAATCCCCAGGGCCGTACAAGTCTTCGAGAAAGAAGCGCGCCGCATCTCCCCAACGCGGAGTGGCCAGCACATCCGAGTAACAGGCCACAAAACGCTCGTGCTGGCGCTCCTTGACAACCAGGCAGGCGGCCCCCAACGCGGGGTCGGACCGTCTGGCTGCGCGCTCGGCTTCAACGGCGCGCAGGTGTTCGAGGATGGCGATGCCCGTGGCGTTCAAGGAGGGAAGCGGCTGGAGACCGCGCTGGATTGGTTGCAGCCCTCTACAGGGCCTGCAGTCAATGATGCAACACTCGCCGACATGAATCGACGGGGTCTGTTGAAGCTGGGTCTGGCCGGGACGGTGGTCTTGGCCGCGGCAGGGGGTGGCGCAGCGCTGATGCTGCAGCCGGGATGGCACGACGGGCGGCTCTCGCCTGCGGCGCGGGCGATGTTTCGCAGCGTGGCGCTGGCGGTGCTGGACTCTCTCGTTCCGACCGAACCCGCCGCGCGTTCGGCGGCGCTCGATGCCTGGCTGCAGCGGTTGGAGACAACACTGTCGGCACTCGCCCCCGCGACACAGGCGGAACTGGCGCAGATCTGCACGCTCCTGCCCACGGCGCCAGGGCGGCTGGCCCTGGCCGGCCTGGGCCGCGACTGGACAGAGGCCACCACCGCCGAAGTGCAATCGGCGCTGCAGGCTCTTCGCACAAGCCGGCTGGCGGTCAGGCAGCAGCTGTTCCATGCCCTGCGTGATCTGAGCAATGCCGCATGGTTTGCTGATCCTGGCACCTGGCCAGCGATCGGCTACCCCGGCCCGCCGAGCGTCTGAGCGGGTCCGCGACCGAATCCACTCTCTGAAATGAGCAACATCCCCGATCCCATCGTCGACGGCCTGGCCCGTGGCTGGAAGGTGCATGGCGGCGCGCATGCGGCCTTGCCCGCCAAACTGGAGTGCGACGTTGCCATCGTCGGGTCCGGCGCCGGTGCGGGCATCACCGCCGAAGTGCTGGCAAAGGCCGGACTGCGTGTCGTGATCGTCGAAGAAGGCCCGCTGAAGAGCAGCCGGGACTTCCGGCAGCTCGAGTCCGAGGCCTACCCGCAGCTGTACCAGGAATCGGCCAGCCGCAAGACCGCCGACCAGGCCATTGGCATCCTGCAGGGCCGATGTGTCGGGGGCTCGACGACGGTCAACTGGACGAGTTCGTTCCGCACCCCCTCGGCGACGCTCGCCTGGTGGCGCGACCACTTCGCCCTGCCCGAACTGACGGACGAAGCCATGGCGCCCTGGTTTCAGCAGGTCGAGCAGCGGCTGTCCATCGGCCCCTGGCTGGTGCCGCCAAACGTCAACAACGACCTGCTGGCTCTCGGCGCCAAGCGCTTGGGGATTCCCGCCGCGGCGATCATGCGCAATGTCAAGGGCTGCTGGAACCTCGGCTCGTGCGGCCTGGGCTGCCCGACCAACGCCAAGCAGTCGATGCTGGTCACAACGGTGCCGGCGGCGCTGGACGCCGGTGCGGTGCTGCTGGTCGAAACACGTGCCGAGCGGGTCCTGATCGAAGCCGGCAGCGCGGTCGGCCTGCACTGCGTGCCGGTGCTGGCCAATGGCGCCGAACGCACGACAGCCGCGCCCGTCCAGGTTCGGGCGCGGCATGTTGTCGTGGCGGGCGGTGCGATCAACTCGCCAGCGCTGCTGATGCGATCCAAGGTGCCGGATCCGCACGGCCGGCTCGGGGTGAGGACCTTCCTGCATCCGGTCGTGATCTCGACTTCGTTGTTCGACCAGAAGGTCGAGGGCTGGCATGGCGCGCCTCAGACCATCTACACCGACCACTTCCTGGACACCCAGCCGATCGACGGGGCCATCGGCTACAAGCTCGAAGCACCGCCGCTGCATCCTGTGATCGGTTCGTCGTCGCTGTCGGGCTTTGGGGCGATGCAGGCCCAGGCCATGAAGTCGTTTGCCAACACGCATGCCTTGCTGGCGTTGCTGCGCGATGGCTTCCACCCCGAATCCACCGGGGGCAAGGTCAAGCTGCGAGGCGATGGTTCGCCGCAACTCGACTACCCCCTGAACGACTATGTGCTTGAGGGGGCTCGTCGAGCGCTGCTGAGCATGGCCGAGATCCAGTTCGCCGCCGGCGCCAGGAGCGTGCAGCCGGTGCACGAACTGGCGCCGCTGTGCACCAGCTGGCAACAGGCCAAGGACGTGCTCACGACGCTGCCGATGCGGCCTTACGTGACGCGGGTGGTCAGTGCCCATGTGATGGGGGGCTGCGGCATGGCCGGCCAGCCGCAGATGGGCGTGGTCCGGCCCGATGGTCTGCATTGGCAACTGCCGGGGTTGTCGGTCCACGACGGGTCGATCTTTCCGACCAGCATCGGCGCCAACCCTCAGCTGTCGGTTTATGGCCAGGCCGCGCGACTGGCGGCGGGCCTGGCGCAGCGACTGGGTGTCCAACCCCAGGCCCTGGCCTGAAGCCGCGGCAACGCCATCGCCGGACCGTGATGCTGGCTCGCCTGATGCGCGCGGTGCTGGCCAGTGCCGTCCTGCTGGCGCTGGGGCTGCTGGCCTGGGGTGTGGCCGCTGGGGAATCCGGCTGGGGCCTGTTTGGCGCGCTCGTGGTGCTGAGCGTGCATGCCTGGAGCCAGGCCATCGAGTTCAGCTGGGCCGCGTGGGCTCGCAAACCCGACGATCCCGGTCCGCGCCCGAGGGTCGGCCAATGGTTGCGTGCCTGGCTGGGCGAGGTGGTCGCCGCGCCGCGCGTGTTCTTCTGGCAACAGCCGTTCCGCCATGCTGCGCAACCCGACCACTTGCCTGCCCATCCGACCGGTCGACGCGGTGTGGTGCTGGTCCATGGTTTCTTCTGCAACCGCGGCTTCTGGAACCGATGGATGGCCCGGCTGCGCGCGGATGGCGTGCACTTTGTTGCTGTGACTCTGGAGCCTCCCTTTGGCGGCATCCCGCGCTACGTCGAGACGCTCGATGCCGCGATGCGCCGCGTGCAGCAGGCCACGGGGATGCCGTCGGTGGTCGTCGCGCACAGCATGGGCGGACTGGTCGTGCGGGCGTGGGCGGCATCGGCCGGGTCGGGGGCCGTGACCGGCATCATCCACCGCTTGATCACCATCGGCACGCCGCACCAGGGCACCGCCGTTGCCGCCCTGGCCTTCAGCGCGAACGGCCGACAGATGCGCCGCGGCTCGGCCTGGTTGCAGGCGTTGGTGCAGACCGAGTCCGACAGCCACTTGCCCGCAGCGACCACGGCGTTTTTCAGCAGCTGCGACAACATCGTCTTCCCGCCTTCGCTGGCGCAGTGGCCCGGGGCGCAGATGCGCCACCTCGATGGCCAGGCCCACGTCGAGATGGCCGACCACGGCGAGCCCTGGGCCGAGTTGCAGCGCTGGCTGGCCGAAAGGCCTCCGGACCCCCGAGCCGGTTAGGCGATCGCGAACTCGCGTTCGCCGTCCAGCACCTGGCCGGCAGCGACCTCGCCGTGGCTGGCGATCTGGGCCCGGACTTCGCGGTAGACCGGCGTGAAGTCGGGCTCGGTGGCCTTGAACAGCTGATCGAAGCTGTCGATCACGAAGTAGGTCGCCTGGTAGGTGTCGATCTTGTACTGGCTGCGCATCAGCCGTCGCAGATCGAAGCCGACGCGACGCGGCTCGGGAGCCCCGACGCTGTGGCGCAGTTCGCCAGCGGAGCTGAGGATGCCGGCGCCATAGGCCCGCAATCCGGCCGGTGTCGAGATCAGACCGAACTCGACCGTGTACCAATACAGCCGCGCCAGCAGCTCGCAGGCATCCAGCCGGCTGGCCTTGAGACCCCCTGCGCCGTAGGCCTGCATGTAGTCGGCAAACACCGGATTGAACAGCAGTGGCACGTGGCCGAAGAGGTCGTGGAAGACATCCGGCTCGACCACATAGTCGAACTCTTCGGGCTTGCGGATCCAGTCCGTCACCGGAAACCTGCGTGCCGCCAGCAAGGCGAAGAAGGCTTCTTCCGGGATCAGGCCCGGAACGGCGACGATCTGCCAGCCGGTCGCCGGTTGGAGCTTCTGGTTGACGTCGACAAACCGCGGGATCCGGTCCGGCGCGCCGAGCTGCTGCACCGCGGCGATGAACTCGTCGCAGGCCAGACCCGGCAGTTGCTGCAGCTGTCGGGTGTAGAGCCGCCGGTAGGTGTCGTGGTCGGCGGCGCCGTACTGCGCCCAGTCCTGCTCGCAGGTGTAGTCGGCGCTGGCCTTGGCGTAGTCGCCGCGAGGTGGCCTTTCGCCCTGGCCGTAGGTCACCGGGGCCACACCCTGGTTGACGGACTTGTCGCGGCGATCCATTTCGGGTCAGCCTCCGCGTCAGGCCTTCGCCAGCACGCCACGGCGCATCTGGTCGAGCTCGATGCTCTCGAACAAGGCCTTGAAGTTCCCCTCGCCGAAGCCCTGGTCGCCCTTGCGCTGGATGAACTCGAAGAAGATCGGCCCGAGCTGGTTTTCGCTGAAGATCTGCAGCAGCAGCTCGCCGGCCTTGCCGTCGACCAGGATCTTGCGCTGTTTGAGCGCCGCGACGTCTTCGCCGTGGCCGGGGATGCGCTTGTCGACCAGCTCGTAGTAGGTGTCGATGGTGTCGAGCAGCTTCACGCCCCGGGTGCGCATCGCATCGACCGTGGCATGCAGGTCGGTCGAGCCCAGCGCGATGTGCTGGATCCCCTCGCCGTGGTACTTGTCCAGGTACTCCTGGATCTGTCCGGCCTTCTCGTTGCCTTCTTCGTTGATCGGGATGCGGATGTGGCCGCAGGGGCTGGTCATGGCCTTGCTCTTGACGCCGGTGACCTGGCCCTCGATGTCGAAGTAGCGCACCTCGCGGAAGTTGAACAGGCGCTCGTAGAAGTCGGCCCATTCGGACATGCGACCGCGGTGCACGTTGTGCGTCAGGTGGTCGATGTAGGTCAGGCCATGGCCCACCGGGTTCAGTGTGGCACCCGGTAGCGGCACGAAGTCGACGTCGAAGAAGCCGATGTTGCCGATCTCGCCGTCCTGCGCGCCGCCCTTGCCGCGCCAGCGGTCCACGAGGTAGATCACGCTGTCGCCGATGCCCTTGATCGCCGGGATGTTGAGCTCCCCCGGACCGGCCGTACCGGCATAACCCCAGGCGCCCAGCGACAACGCACGCTCGTAAGCCGCCTTGGCGTCGTCGACACGGAAGGCGATGGCGCAGATGCTGGGTCCGTGCAGGCGGGCAAACCGCTGGGCAAATGAATCCGGCTCGGCGTTGACGATGAAGTTGATGCCGCCCTGGCGGTACAGCGTGACCTGCTTGCGCCGATGGCGGGCGATGGGCACGAAACCCATGCGCTCGAACAGCGCACCCATCGCCGCCGGGTCTGGCGCAGCGTATTCGATGAACTCGAAGCCGGCGGTGCCCATCGGGTTGTCCCAGGGGGTGAACTGCATGTCTCGCTCCTTCTTGTGGCTGGCGCAGCGGGCAAAAGCGTGCACTGTAGAAGGCCTGCCGCGCAAGGTGTCTGCGTGAATCGGCGCAGAACGAGTCAATGGCGCAGGATTCTGGCGAGAATCAGCAGATGAACGACCCGATCACGCTGGATGGCATCGACAGGCGCATCCTTCAGGCCCTGCAAGGCCAGGGCCGAATCACCTACGACGAGCTCGCTTCGCAGGTGGGCCTGTCCAGCAGCGCAACCCTGCGCCGGGTGAAGCGGCTTGAGGAGAGTGGCGTCATCGCCGGCTACGCTGCGTTGCTGGCGCCTGAAAGGCTGGGGCTTGGGCTCACGGCCTACATCACCGTGCGCCTTGAGAAACACAGCGACCGCCGCAATCCGATGGACGCGTTTGCCGCGGCGGTGCAGGCCTGGCCCGAGGTGGTGGAGTGTTCGGCGTTGACCGGCGAGATGGACTATCTGCTGCGCGTGCTGGTCCGCGACATGGCGCATTACTCGCGATTCGTCATGGACTGTCTGCTCAAGCACCCCAGCGTGCAGGACTGCAAGACCAGCTTCGTGCTGCGACGGCTGAAGGCCACAACGGCGCTGCCGCTGTGATGCATTGACGCTGAGCCGCCGCAAACGGCACTGACAATCGGCGACATGCTCGATTGGATCAACGACCTGCAAACGTGGCTGCAAGGCTGGATGAGTGCCGATGCCGGCCTCTGGGGCCTGCTGGTGTCGGCCTTCATCTCGGCCACCGTCCTGCCCGGCTCCAGCGAGGTCGTGATGACGGCGCTGGTCACGGCCTTCCCGGCCATCGTCTGGCAGGCCTTTGCCGTGGCCACGCTGGGCAATGTGCTGGGCTGTGTGCTGACCTTCGGGATGGGCGTCGGTGCCCGGCGTGGCATGCAGCGGTTCGCCAAGGTCAAGGTCGACCTGAACAGTGCCAACGCCCAGCGGCTGGCGCGCTGGGGTCCGCCGGCGCTGTTCCTGTCGTTCCTGCCGCTGGTCGGAGACGCCCTGGTGCTCGCCGCCGGCTGGCTGAGGATGCCGTTCTGGTCCAGCCTGTTCTGGATCGCTCTGGGCAAGGCCACGCGCTATCTGGTGCTGGCACTGTCGCTGCTGGGTCTGCTGAAGCTGGCCTGACGGGGCCAGCCTCGCTCAAGCCTGCTTGAGGATCGTCGTCGGCGTCGGTGCGGCCCAGCCGGCCGCCTTGGCGACGCGCAGGATCGCCTCGTTGGTCTCGAAGTAGACCTGCCAGTAGTGGTCGGTGTGGCAGTACGGCCGTACCGCGATCACCGGGCCGACGAGGTTCATGTCGAGCACCGAGATCTCGGGTGCGGGCTCCGCGAGCACGTTCGGGATCTTCGCGATCTCGGCCTTGAACAGCGCGACGGCCTCGAGCGGATCGACGCTGCCGGCAAGCTGCGCGGTGCGCTCGACGCGGCGCGACGGCCGGGCCGAGTAGTTCATGATCGTGTCGCCGAAGATCTTGCCGTTGCCGACCAGCGTCATGACGTTGTCCGGCGTGACCAGCGTCGTGCCGAACAGGCCCAGTTCGTGGACGGTGCCCGTGATGCCGCCGACCTGGACGAAGTCACCGACCTTGAACGGCCGCAGCACCAGCATGAAGGCCCCGGCCGCGAAGTTGCCGAGCATGCCGCTCCAGGCCGCGCCAATGGCGACTCCGGCGCCGGCGAGCATGGCCGCGAACGAGGTCGTCTGGATCCCGAAGTAGCCGAGGATGCCGATGACCAGCGCGATGTTCAGCGCAATGGCGACGATGGACCCGAGGTATTTGGTCAGCGTCGGGTCGACGTTGTTGCGGTTCATCGCCGCCTGCATGCCCGCCACGACCTTGCCGATCAGCCATCGGCCGACGATCCACATCGCGATCGCGGCGGCGATCTTCACGGCGAGCTCGCTGAGCGTCGTGCTCAGGAAGGTGTTGATCGACTGCATGTCCATCTGTTGCTCCATTGATGTATGTGGGTGAAACGCTAAATTCGACCCGGCTGTGACTTCATGCACACTTGTTCGCAAACGACAAGACGGATCGCCAACTTCTCAGGATGATCAAGCAGTTGCAGGCCCGTGGGGCATTCTGGTTTGCTCTCGGGCTGTTGGTGTTCGCGCCGGCGTTGGCTTTGCAGGCCTGGGCGGCCGACCCGCAGATCGCTTCGTACACGGACGATCCCGATCCCGTACCGGCCGGCGGCATCGTCACGCTGACGTCGATCATCGACAACAACGCCGTCGCGGCGGCGCTGAACGTTCGCCTGACCGTACCGGTCCCGGCCGGGGCAAGCTTTGTTGACGCACCTGCGGGCTGTTCCCTGCTGGCTGCGGCCCCACCGTTGCCCCAGCGCGTCGAGTGCGTGCTTGGCACGATCGGTCCCCTGGGCGGTGACGTCAGGACGCTGCCGATTCGCTTTCGGGCGCTCGGTCCCGGCCCGGCGACCTTGGTCTCGACAGCGACCATCACGTCGAGCAACGACACGAACAACGCCAACAACGTCCAGAACCAGACCACCTCGGTGGTCAGCGGGGCCAACCTCGCTCTGGCGAAGTCCGATTCGCCCGACCCGGTCGTCGGGGGCAGCAACGTCACCTACACGTTGACCGTCAGCAATGCCGGACCCAACGCCGCGGGCAGCCTCCAGATCGTCGACGACCTGCCGCCGTCCGTGAGTTTCGTTTCGGCCACTGGCACGGGCTGGACCTGCTCGCGTGTCAACCAGCGGGTCACGTGTACCCATCCGGGGCCGCATGGCGTCGGCGCGCCGATCCCGGTCGTGACGCTGGTGGGCACGGTCAACGCCAGTGGCGGTACGGTGACCAACACGGCATCGGTGGCTCCTGGTGTTGCCGGCGGCGTCCCCGACCCCGACACCACCGACAACACCGCGGTGGCCAACACCACCGTGCTGCCGGGCGCCGACATCCGGATCGACGACAAGTCCGTGACCTCGGGCACGCCCGTGGTGGCAGGCGCAAACGCGACCTTCCGCATCCAGCCGCGCAATGCCGGCCCGGCCACGGCGGTCAATGCCGTGGTCACCGATTCGCTGCCCGCCGGCTGGACCTTCGTTTCCGCAAGCGGACCGAACTGGAGTTGCGGCCACGCCGCCGGAACGGTGACTTGCACGCGTGCCAGTTTCCCGACCACGGCCACCGACGACATTGCCCTCGTGGCGACTGCGCCGGACAACGCGGCCGTTGGCCCGGTCGGCACGACGTACACCAACACCGCGACCATCGCCGCGGACTCCAACGATCCCAACCCCGGCAACAACAGCGGCAGTGTCAATGTCCAGGTGCTGCCGGACGGCGCGGACCTGCGCCTGGTCAAGGACAAGAGCCCCAACCCGGTGGCCCAGGGCTCGCAGCTGACCTCTGACATCCAGGTGTTCAACAACGGTCCGCGGCGTGCGACCGGACCCCTGCGCGTGGTGGAGGTGCTGACCGGCGAGACCTATGTTTCGTTCTCTGGCACGGGCTGGACCTGCGTGCCCGATGGGGCCGTCGTCGTCTGCGACCATCCCAACGCAGCGGGCTTGAACGTCGGCGACCGGCTGCCGATCCTGCGCATCATCACCACGGCCACCGCTTCGGGCGCAGTGACCAACACGGCATGCAGCGGCGGGTCGGTGCCGGCCGGTTCGGGCGCTGCCACCGCCCGGCCGCCGCTTGAAGGCGATCCGAACCCCGGCAACGACTGCGTCACCCGGAGCAGCAACTCCACCGTGGTGCGGCCCGACCTGGCCATCGCCAAGACCACCACCACTCCGGTCGGAGCCGACAAGCTCGTGTCGACGGGCGAAGCCTTCGTCGAGTTCAACCTGCGTGTCAGCAATGTCTCCCCGACCGCCGAGACCGCCACCGGTGTGCGCGTGGTCGACACGATCCCGGGTGGACTGTTCATCGCCGGTCGCACGACGGTGGCGGTGCAGAGCGTCACGGTGACCGGTGCAACACCGGCCACCTTCAACTGCACGGTGGCGGGCGCCACGGTCACTTGCAACCAGTCGGGTGGGCAATTCGCGCAGGGCGACATCGCGGACATCGTGATCCGTGTCAACCGGCCGTTCAACGACGGCGGCCCGTTCACGAACACCGCCACCGTGTCCAACACGGCCCAGGGCGATCCGAACCCGGGCAACAACTCGGCCAGTGACACCGTCACCGTCGAGCCCATTGCCGACATCGAAATGACGGGCAAGACCGTCACACCGAATCCAGTGCGTGCCGGGGAAAACGCGACCTACGCGCTTGCGTTCCGCAACAGCGGCCCGTCCACGGCCCAGAACGTCAGCCTCGTCGACACCTTCGCGTTTCCGGGGGGCGATTCGGGTTTCACCGTCGTTTCGGTCGCCTCGTCGAAGGCGGGTTCAAGTTGCAGCATCGCCGCCGGCGCCGTGCTGGCGCCGGGCAACGCCAGCTTCAGCTGCACGATCGGCAGCCTGGCCAACGGCGAGACCCAGTCGGTGACGCTGGTGGTGCGGCCGAATTTCCAGGCCGGCAACGGCGTGCGTGCGGTGTCCAACTCTGCATCGGTGAGCACGAGCACGGTCGAGAACCCGGCCGGGGGCGACAACGGCAACAACAGCCGAAACGCAGCGCTCACCGTCAATGCGGCTCAGGTCGATCTGGTCACCAACAAGGCTGACGTCTTCGGCGGCGTGGTGGTCGATCCGGTCGGCTACCTGCCCGGCACGGGTGCGGTCATGAGCTACGCCGTCCGCGTGACGAACAGCGGCCCGTCGTTTGCGACCAACGTCCGTATCAGCGAGAACATGGTGCCGCCGGCAGGCAAGCGCATTCAGTTCGTCTGCGACACGGTGAGCTTCAATTCCGCCACCTGCAACGCCCCGACGCTGTGCCCGGGCGCCAGCAATGCGCCTTCGGTCCCGGGGTCGGCGATCCCGCCGTTCTCCTGCTCGGTGCCGGCCGGCAACGCAAGCACCGGCCCGGCGGTCGGCGAGTTGGCGGCCAACCAGTCCAAGACCATCTTCCTGCGCTTCCTGGCGCTGGACCAGCCCCAGCCGACGGGCGACGTCTACACCAACACCGCCACCGCTTCGTCCAACGAGCCCGACTCGCAGCCGGCCAACAACGTCGAGGGCGAGCAGACCACGACGCGCCAGCGGGTCGACCTGCGCGTCACGAAGACGGCGTCCAAGGCGAGTGTGAGCCTGCTGGAGCCCTTCGACTGGATCGTCACGGTGCAGAACCGCGGCCCGGGCAACTCGCTGCAGACCGACCTGACCGACACACTTCCGCTGGGGGCTGAAGTCACCGGACCGGTGACCTGGACGCGCAGCCTCCAGCCTGGCAACGGCAGCTGCACGGTCAATGACCGGACCGTCACCTGCGCACTCGGCCAGCTCGATGGCGCCGCCCTGCCCAACCCCGGGCAGGCCGTGGTCACGATCCCGGCCCGGTTCACGTCGTTCCCGGCCGGTGGCACGGGGGTCAACACCGCCACGGTCGACACGGACCCCGGCAAGACCGGCGGCATCGACACCCCGGGCAACAACAACGTGGGTACCCACCCGATGCCGGTGGTGCGATCGTCGCTTGCCGGCACCGTGTTCCAGGATCGCTTGCGCGACGGGGCCAATGGCGGCACGCCGCAGGTCGCGGCCAGCGAACCGCGCATAGCGGTCGTACGCCTGCGCTTGCAAGGCGAGGACGCCTTCGGCAACCCGGTCGACCGCCAGGTCGACACCGATGCCGACGGCAACTACCGCTTCGACAACCTGGGGCCCGCGGGGCCTGCCGGGTACACGATCACCCAGACCCAGCCCACAGGCTTTGTGAATGGCCCGGTCGACCCGCCGGTGCCGGGCGCCGGCGGGGGCAGCTACGCCGCGGCTGCGCCGGGGGGTGGTTCGGTGTGGTCGGCGATTGCGCTGCCCGCCGGCACCGACCTTGGCAACTACAACTTCCCTGAAGTCCGCCGCCCCAGCCTCGCCGGCCAGGTCTACGTGGATGTCGACGGCAACGGCAGTCGCAACGCCGGTGACATCGCGATCCCCGGCGCCACCGTCATCCTGCGCAACGCCTTGACGCTGGCGCAGGTCGCGACGGCCACCACGGGTGTCGATGGCCGCTACAGCTTTGCCAACCTCGACCCGCTGATTCCGTATCTGCTTGAAGAGCCTCTGCCCGCGACACCGACCAACCTGAGCAACGGCCCGGTCAACCCGGGCCTGATCGGCGGCGCGGCCTGCGTGGCGGGTTGCACGGCCCAGCCCGACGCCCCGGCGGCCGGGACCGACCGGATCGCGGCCATCGACCTGTCCGTCGGCACCGACGGCACCGAGTTCAACTTCGGCGAGATCCAGCTCGCGTCGATCAGCGGCCTGATCTTCGTCGACAGCAACCGCGACGGCACGCTTGGCGCTGGCGAAACCGGCCGCCTGCCGGGCGAGACGCTGCGCCTGGTGCAAGGCGCGGATTGCGGCAGCGGCACCACCATCGCGACGACGACCACCCAGCCCGACGGCAGCTACCGCTTCGACGGCGTGCGGGCCTATCGCGACTACATCGTCTGCCAGACCCAGCCGCTCGGTTACGGCACGGGCAGTGCGCTGGGTGTCGTCGGCAGCAATGCCATTGCGGTGACGAATCTGCTGCCCGCCGGCAGTGCCAACAACAACTTCGGCGAGACCCTGGCCACGCTGGCCGGTTCGGTCTACCAGGACACCGGCGCCGGCACGCCGGCCAACTTCGACAACGGCCAGCGCGACGCTGGCGAGCTCGGGATCCCGGGTGTGCGCATCACGCTCACCGGTACCGATGCCCGCGGCAACCCCGTCAACCGGTTCGTCGACACCGATGCCGACGGCCGCTGGAGCTTCGCCGATCTGGTGGCGCCCAATGGGCAGGGCTACACCGTCAGCGAGGGGGCGATCCCGCCCGGGGCCGGCAGCTTCATCGACGGCCGCGACACCGCCGGCTCCGCGGGCGGCGGCGTGGCGGTCAACGACGTCATCTCCGGTATTGCCCTGCCTGCAGGCGGCGACGCCAGCGGCTACCTGTTCGGCGAATTGCCGGCCGCTTCGATCGCTGGCACCGTCTACCTGGACCGCGACCGCAACGGCCAGATCGCTGCCCTGCCCACCGACGGCCGCCTGCCGGGCGTGACACTGCGCCTGGTGCAAGGCGCTGACTGCACCCTCGGGACCACGCTGGCGACAACGCAGACCGACGCCGACGGCAACTACCGCTTCGACAACGTGCGTGCCGGTGGCAGCTACCGGGTCTGTCAGACGCAACCCGCGGGCTATGCCAGCGGCTCCGAGAACCCCGGCGTCAACGCCAGCAGTCCAGGCACCAACGTCATCGCGATCGCCAACCTGCCGGCCGCTGGATCGCTGCTCAACCACTTCGGCGAACTGGCGGCCTCGCTGGCCGGATCGGTCTACGCCGACTTCAGCCCCATCAACCCGGCCAACAGCAACAACGGCCAGCGAGATGCCGGAGAGGTCGGCATCGTCGGGGTGGGCGTCACGCTGACCGGCCGCGACATCAACGGCACGCCGGTCAGCCGGACCGCCACCACCGACGCGACCGGCTTCTGGCGCTTCGACGACCTCGTGCAAAGCGACGCCAGTGGCTACACCGTCACCGAAGGGCCGATTCCGCCTGCATCGGGCGTCTTCAACGACGGTCGCGACACCGCCGGCAGCCAGGGTGGCAATGCCACCGCGGTGAACGACCAGATCTCGGCCATCCTGCTGCCGGCAGGCGATGTCGCGATCAACTACCTGTTCGGCGAGCTGCCGATCGCGCCGATCTCCGGCACGGTCTACATCGACCGCGACCGCAATGGCCAGATCGGCACGCCGCCGACCGACGGCCGCATCCCGGGCGTGACCCTGCGCCTGGTGCTCGGCACCGACTGCAACGGCGTCGAAGTCGCCCGCACCTTGACCGGTGCCTTCGGCAACTACGAGTTCAGCGGCGCGTCCGCGCACCTGACCTACACGATCTGCCAGGTTCAGCCTTCGGGCTATGCCGATGGAGGCGTCAACCCGGGCGGCAACGCCGGCAGCGGTGGCGCCAACAGCATCACGATCACCGACCTCCCGCCGGCAGGCTCCCCCGGCAACCACTTCGGTGAACGTGTCGGCAGCGTCGCTGGCAGTGTGATCCTCGACGCCGACAACGACGGCAGCCGCCAGGCCGGCGACAGCGCGTTGCCCGGCGTGACGGTGACGTTGACGGGCTCTGACGTCAACGGCCAGGCGGTCAGCCGCACGACCGTCACGGACGCCAGCGGCAACTGGCGCTTCGACGATCTGCTGGCCGCAGGCCCCGAGGGTTACACCGTTGCCGAGCAGGCGGCGCAGCCGGTCTTCGCGGGTACGACAACGCTCAATGGTCGGACCACGGCCGGCAGCATTGCCGGCACTGCCAGCGGCGCCGCCACGGCCGTCTCGGTGACACCCAGTGCGATTTCCGGCATCGCGCTGCCAGCGGGTGGCGATTCGTTGGGCAACCTGTTTGCCGAGATCCTGCCGGTGGCGCTGTCCGGCACCGTGTTCATCGACGTCGACAACAGCGGGACCCAGAACAACGCCTCGGATGCCGGACTGGCCGCTGTCGCCTTGGTCATCACCGGCACCGACGACACCGGCGCCGCGGTCACGCGCAACATCGTCACCGGTCCTGACGGCCGCTACAACGTCGCCGACCTGCGGCCCGGTACCTACACCGTGACCGAACCGCAGCAGCCGGCAGGCACCAGCAACGGCCAGACCCTGCCCGGCACGGCCGGCGGCACGGCGACGCCGCCGGCAACGCTGCCGAGTGCCATCGCGGGCATTGCGCTGCTGACACCGGGCGGCAGCTCGAGCGCCAACAACTTCGCCGAAATCCCGAACACCAGCGCGATCAGCGGCCGTGTCTGGCTGGATGACGACAACAACGGGCGGATCGACAACGGCGAAACCGGTATCCCTGGCGTCACGATCGAGCTCACCGGCACCGACGCCGCCGGGCGTCTGGTCAATCGCACCACCACCACCGACGCCAACGGCAACTGGAGCTTCGGCGAGCTTTCGCCCGGCAACTACAACGTCCGCGAGCCGGCGCAGCCCGCGGGCACCGTGAACGGCACGACGGTCCCGGGCACGGCCGGTGGCACGGCGACGGCGGTCAGCACCGTACCCAGCGCCATCGCGGGCATCGCACTCGGCGTGGGCCAGGTCAGCGACGACAACTTCTTCGGCGAGATACCGGTCGGCGACATCGCCGGCATCGTCTACGCCGACAACGACAACAACGGCCAGGTGGGCGCTGGCGAAGCCGGGCTGCCCGGGGTGACGCTCGTGCTGACCGGTACCGACGACCTGGGCAACCCGGTGAACGTGCAGGTTCAGACCGGGCCGGACGGCCGCTACAGCTTCCCCGGTCTGCGACCCGGCAACTACACCGTGACGCAACCGGCGCAGCCCGCCGGCACGATCAACGGCATCACCTCGCCCGGCAGCGCCGGCGGCAGCGCCACCGGTGTCGGTACCGTTCCGTCGGCGATCTCGCAGATCGTGCTGCGGCCCGGCGCGCGCAGCAGCGACAACAACTTCGGCGAGATCACCGAGTCGCCCGATCTGCGCGTCAGCAAGCGGCTTGAAGGCGTGGACCGCTTCACGGTCGGCTTTGTCGGCCGCTACACGATCACGGTGCGCAACGCCGGCAACGCGTCGACGAACGGCGTCTACACCGTGCGCGACCGCCTGCCTGCCGGGTTGACGCTCAACGCCGTGCCCACTGGCACCGGCTGGACCTGCACCGGCGCGGCCAACGACAGCCGCTTCGACTGCACCGCCAGCAGCGTCATCGCGGCGGGTGCCAACGCCGCGGCGAGCATCGTCGTGCCCGTGAACGTCGCGGCCTCCGCGGCTGCGAACTCGCCGCTCAACAACCTCGTGCTGGTCGAGGGCGGCGGCGAGATCCCGGCCCGCGCACCGACCCCCGCGGAACGAGCGGCTTTCGACAACGGCGACTTTGCCGCGCTGCCGGTGTGCACGGCGGTGATCGAGCACAACGCCTGCCGCGTGCCGACGATCGTGCAGCTCAGTGCCGCGATCTCGGGCACGGTGTGGTTCGACGGCGGCAGCAGCAGCCGGCTGCTCGATGCCGGCGACCGCCGCTTGCCGGGCTGGCAGGTCGAGATCGTGAACCCGGCAACCGGCGAGGTCGTCGGCCGCGCCACGACCGGTGCCGACGGCCGCTACCGGGTCGAGAACCTGCTCCCGGGCGCGCCGCTGGCGGTGCGCTTCCGCGAGCCGGGCTCGGGCATCGTCTACGGCTATCCGGTCAACGGCGAAACCGCGCCGGGCTCCTCAGGGGCCACCTGCAACCCGCAAGCCGGTCCCGGTGGCAGCGCCAGCTCGTGTGTCGGCACCGGCGCCACGCCGGCGCTGACCGTCGTGCTGGCCGCCGGCCAGGAGCTGCAACAGCAGAGCCTGCCGGTCGACCCGAGCGGCGTGGTCTACGACAGCGGCACGCGCGCGCCGGTCCCCGGCTCCATCGTCACCTTCGCACCGGTCGGGGCCTGCCCGGGCTGGGATCCGAGCACCGGCATCGTGGGCGCCACGCTGGGCGGCTACACCGTCAACGGGCCTGCGGTGTCGATGACGGTCGGCGCCGACGGCTTCTACCAGTACCTGCTCGCGCCGTCGTCACCGGCCAGTTGCACCTTCGGCCTGACGGTGACGCCTCCGGGCGGCTACACCTTCCAGTCCACGGCCATCCCGCCGACCGCAGGGCCGCTGGTGCCCCCGGGCGGACCCGGCTCGGTGTTCCCGGTGCAGCCGCAAGCGGGTGCGCCCATCGCAGCGCCCGGTACCGCCACCACCTACTACCTGACGCTGAACAGCGGCTCGGCCGGCGCGAACATCATCCACAACCACATCCCGCTCGATCCGCAACTGCCCACCGCCATCGGCCTGGCCAAGACCGGCGACAAGGCCGTGGCCGAGATCGGCGACAGCGTGCGCTACAGCATCACCGTCACCGTGACCGCCGGTGCGCTGCCGCGGCAGACCACGGTGGTGGACCGGCTGCCGGCGGGCTTCACCTACATCCCCGGGACGGCGATGGTCGGCGAGCGCTCGATTGCCGATCCGCAAGGGGGCGTCGGCCCGCGACTGGCCTTCAACCTGGGCGCCATGGGCCCGGGCAACACCCTGGTGCTGCGCTATCGGGTGCGGATCGGGGTCGGAGCGCAGCAGGGCGACGGCATCAACACCGCCCAGGCGCACGCCTGCGGCGCACCGGCCGGCTGCGTCGATGCCGCATTCAACCCGCTGGCCGGCAGCGTCGCCACCAACCAGGCGCGGCACCGGGTGCGCGTCAGTGGCGGTGTCTTCGGTACCGAGGCCTGCGTGCTGGGCAAGATCTACGTCGATTGCAACCACAACCAGGTCCAGGACCGTGAAGAGCTCGGCATCCCCGGCGTCCGCCTGGTGATGCAGGACGGCACGACGCTGATCAGCGACTCCGAGGGCAAGTACAGCGTCTGCGGCCTGAGCCCGCGCAGCGCCGTGCTGCGCGCTGACCCGAGCACCCTGCCCAGGGGCTCGCGCCTGGTGACGACGAGCAGCCGCAACCTGGGCGACGCCGGCAGCCTGTGGCTGGACCTGAAAACGGGTGAGTTGCACCGCGCCGACTTTGCCGAAGGCTCGTGCTCCAACACCGTGCTTGAACAGGTCAAGGCACGGCGTGCCCAGGGCGAAGTGCGGGCGCCTGAAAACGAGCGCGAAGGCCGCCCGGCGCTGCGCTTCGACAGCAAGGCGCATGGGCTGGACACGCAACGCTCGCCGCAACAAGGCACCGAGGGCGCCAATCAGCAGACGCCCAAGCCGCGAGGGCCTCGCCGCGAGCCCGCCGGGCCGGCCCAGGACGAATCGAACAAGCCGACGCCGACATTGCCGATGAACCGTCCACCACCGGCCGGGCGCGACGCCAGCCAGGCGCCGGATTCGACCACGGGCAAGGGAGGCAGCGATGGCCGCTGACCGCCTCTTGTTCCCGCGGCTGCGGCCGTTGGCGCTGGCGGTGCTGGCGGCACTGCTGCCGGGGTTCGCTGCCCAGGCGCAGGCGCAGGCGAGTGCCGGGTCGCAGCCGCCCCCGGGCTCGCCCAGCGACGTGCGCTACACCGCGCCGACCGCCGGTCAGGCCCTGTTGCACCCCCGCTCGCCGGACCAGGACGACGCACGGCCGACAGCGCTGCGCGGCGACGGCCGTGAGGGGCCGGGCTACGCGGCCAACGCCGTGGTCGGCCGGATCGTCGTCGAGGTCAACCGCAACGCGGTGCCGGCCGACGGCCAGAGCCCGGTCGAGCTGACGCTGCGCCTGTTCGGCCGCGACGGCCAGCCGCTCAAGGGCCCGGTGCTCGCGACGCTGGAGCATTCCGGTGGCCGGGTCTTGCTGCCCGGCGCCCGCACCGACGAGTTCGGCCCGCGCCGGCAGGACGCCGACCGCACGCTGCGCGGCGTGCAGGTCCGGGTCGACAACGGCCTGGCGCGGTTCACGCTGCTCGCGCCGGCCGAAGCCCAGGACGTGCGCGTGCGCATCACCGCCGGCGACCAGGAGGCCAGCGGCGCGATCTCGTTCGTGCCCGACCTGCGGCCGATGATCGCCGCCGGCTTGATCGAAGGCATCGTCAGCTTCCGCAACAAGGTCGGCCTGCAGCCGGTGCGGCGCGGCGACGCGTTCGAGCGCGAGCTGGAAAGCTGGTCGCGTGACTTCAGCAACGGGCGCGGCACCGTGGCCGCCCGCGCGGCGTTCTACCTCAAGGGCACGATCCGCGGCGACCTGCTGCTGACCGCGGCCTACGACAGCGACCGCGACACCCGTGCCCGGCTGCTGCGCGACGTGCGCCCCGACGAGCTGTATCCGGTGTATGGCGACGCCTCGCTGCGCAGCTTCGACGCCCGCTCGACCGAACGCCTGTACGTGAGGCTGGACAAGGGCAAGAGCTACGCGCTGTTTGGCGACTTCGTCACCGGCGACGGCTTCAGCCAGCCCATCGGCCAGGGCGCGGTGGCGTCGCTCAAGCAGCGCAGCCTGGGCCAGTACAACCGCAGCGCCACCGGCGTGCGCCTGCACCACGAAGCCGGCAACCTGGTTGGCAACGTGTTTGCGTTCCGCGACACGCTCAAGCAGGTGCTGGAGGAGTTCGCAAGCCAAGGCTCGGGGCCATACGGCCTGTCCAACAACGGCGTGCTCGAAGGCAGCGAGAAGATCGAGGTCCTGGTCCGCGACCGCAACCAGCCTTCGCGCATCCTCAGCGTGCGGCCCTTGCAGCGGCTGGTGGACTACAGCTTCGACCCGTTCTCGGGCCGCATCCTGCTGGCCACCTTCCTGCCCAGCATCGACGCCGACCTGAACCCGGTGACGCTGCGCGTGACCTACGAGGTCGACCAGGGCGGCACGCCGTTCTGGGTCGTCGGCGGCGACGCGCAGTGGCGCCTGAGCGAGGGCTTCGAGATCGGCGGCTCGCGGGTCAAGGACCGCAATGCGCTGGCGCCGTACGACCTGGCGAGCGGCAACCTCACCTGGCGCATCGGCGAACGCACCGCGCTCGTGATCGAAGGCGCCCAGAGCACATCCACCGTCAACACCAATCCGACCAACACCAGCACCAGTCCGGCGCTGGCCGGTCGCCGCGGCGAGGTGCAAGGCAAGGCGGCCCGTGTCGAGCTCGCCCACGAAGGCGACAGGAGCGACGCCCGCGTCTACTGGGGCCGCAGCTCGCCGCTGTTCAACAACGCGTCGGCACCCCTGGCCGGGGGCCGCGAAGAGTGGCTGCTGCAAGGCGGCTTCAAGGTCCTGCCGTCGGTGCGTGTGTACGGCCACGCGCTGAAGAGCGAGGACCGCAACAGCGGCGGAGGCGACCGCCAGCAGGCCGCACTGGGGCTGAACTGGAAGCTCAGCGACCGGCTGACGCTCGACGCCAGCCTGCGCCGCGCGACCGAGACCGTCGGGACCCAGGGCAACGGCGCCTTGACCTGGCCCTTCGACCAGACCGCAGGCCTGAGCGGCAGCATCGCCAGCGGCAGCGGCGGCGGCGCGCTGGGCTTCGGCAGCCAGTTGCTCGACCCCGCCACCGGCCTGCCGGTGATCGGCCAGCGCGGTCTGCAAGCCGGCCGCAGCACGCTGGCCGCCGGAACCCGGCTCGAAAGCACCACGCTTCGCCTGGGTGCGGGCTTTCGCGTCAACGACCGTGTCACGCTCGGTGGCGAGATCGAAGGCGATGTTTCCGGCGACGACCGCCGCCGTGCCGCGGTCGGTGCGGACTACCTGATCGCCGAGCGCACCAAGGTCTACGGCCGCTACGAACGCCAAAGCGGCTGGGTGCAGTTGGGCGGTGTCTCGGACCGCGGGCGCAGTGCAGGCGCTTTCGCGCTGGGCATCGAGTCGAGCTACTTCCGCGACACCCAGGCGTTCAGCGAGTACCGGCTGCGCGACGCGGTCGCCGGGCGCGACCTGCAGCTCGCCAGCGGCATCCGCAACCAGTGGGACCTGGCCGAAGGCTGGCGCCTGAACACCGGCTTCGAGCACCTCGCGTCGATCCGAGGCAACACACCGGGCACGCGCGCCATCTCGGCCGGCCTGGACTGGAGCGCGCATCCGCTGTGGCGGGCCAGTGGGCGTGTCGAATTGCGCACCAGCGGCGACGCACCCGACACGGCCGAGAACGACCGCTTCAACACCTTGCTGCTGCAGGGCCTGCTGGCGCGCAAGCTCGACCGCGACTGGACGCTGCTGGCGCGCAACCACACGCTGCGCACCGACTACGCCGCTCGCGGCGACGTGTTGCAGAACCGCGCCCAGGTCGGGCTGGCCTATCGCGACACGGACACCAACCGCGTCAATGCACTGGCAAAGCTCGAATACAAGCTCGAAAACGACGCCAGCAACGCCAGCGTCGGCGAGTTGAAGTCGCGCGCCTGGATCGCCAGCATCCATGCCGACTGGCACCCGGTGCGGCCCTGGTGGCTGACTGGCCGCGTGGCCGCCAAGTGGCAGAAGGACCGCTTCGAAAACGGCGTCGCGAGCGACTTCAAGGCGATGTTGCTGGCCGGGCGCCTGGTGGCGATGTTGCTGGCCGGGCGCCTGGTCTGGGACATGACCGAGAACTGGGACCTGAGCGTCCTGTCGGCGACCCAGATCGGCCAGCGTGGTGCTCGCGACTACGCCGTGGGGGCCGAAGTCGGCTACCTGCTGCGCCAGAACCTGTGGCTTTCGGTCGGCGTCAACGCCACCGGCTTTGCCGGCGACGCCGATCTCGTGGGCTACGAGTACACGCGCAGCGGGGTCTACATCCGGCTGCGTTTCAAGTTCGACGAAAACCTGTTCAAGGGCAGCGACCGCGAGGTCAATCGGAGCTTGCCGCGATGACACGCCACTTCCCCGTCCACCCCCGCGCCAGCGGCCGCAGTCTGGCCTTGCTGGCCGTGCTGGCCGTTTGCGGCGCCGCCTCGGCGCAAGCCCAGACCGCGGTGCAGCTCACGACGCCGCGCGAGCGCATCAGCGACGAGGCCATTGCCGCCGATCAAAAGGGTTACGAGCTTCTTCAGCAGCGCATCAAGCAACTCAACGACCGCGGCCGGCCGGTTCGCGACTACCACCTGAGCAAGGCCCAGTGCTGGCTGGACGTGAGCTTCCACGAATACAGCCGCAACGACCGCGGCGCTTTCCCTCAGGAGGCGCTCAGCGAATCCGAGAAGCTGATCGTCGGGATGGAGCGCGGCACGAATCCGCTGCCCATGGACACGCCACGCGTCAACGGCGCGGCGCTCCTGCGCCAGGACCTGTGGGACGCCGCGCGGGCGCTTCGGGGCCACGCCGGCTTCAAGTGCGCAGCGCAGAAGGTCGCCTGTGCCGAGGTCGAACTGGTGCACGCCGGCAACGAGGTCAACCAGCAGCAGTGGCGCCACGCCAAGCCCTACGTCCAGATCGCCGAGGACTTGCTGGGCGAGGCGAGGGAGCTTGCCGACCGCTGCATTCCGCCCCCACCGCCGCCCCCACCTCCTGCGCCGCCGGCTCCGCCCGCGGTGGTCGCGCCGGTCCCGGTGCCCGTGCCGCGCGAAGCGCCGCCGCCGGCAGTCGAACAAAGGGTGTTGCTGCAGGCCCAGGTGCTGTTCAACTTCGACCGCTGGCAGCCCGCGCAGATCCGGCCGTTCTCCATCGTCCAGCTCGAGGACATGGTCAAGAAGGCCAAGGCCGAGAACCTGACGATCGAGAAGGTCACGCTTTCGGGCCATGCCGACCGGCTCAACAGCACCGGTGAGGGCGACTACAACCAGCGCCTGTCGGAACGGCGCTCGCAGACCGTGCGCGAGTTGCTGGTCAAGCTGGGCATCGACAACGCGCTGATCTCCACCGCCGCCAGTGGCGACGCTCAGCAGGTCGTCGGCTGCCAGGAACGCTTCAAGATCCAGTCCGAGCTGCAGGAGTGCCTGCTGCCGAACCGGCGCGTGGAGGTCAACGTCATGGCGCGGCGGCGCTGACGCGGCAAACGTCGGTCGCCCTCAGTCGCCGTCCACGTCGCGCACCAGGTGCTCGGCGTGGGCCGGGCTCAGGTGCAACAGGTCGGCAATGTCGCGGTAGTCGTCGGGCAGGGCGGCGTTGTCCCAGCCCAGCGCGCTGTGGCGCGCCAGTCGCACCGCGAGCGCGACATTGCGCTGGGCCAGTGCGTTGGGGCCCTGTGAGACCTGGGCGTCGGCCAGGTGGACCACCAGCGGCGGAAGGCTCCAGCGGAGCATCAGGGCATGCTGGATCTCCGCGAGCGTGACTCCGAGCAACTGGGCCTGCACCGTGTCGGAGCGCAGCGTCGGATCGGCCGCCTGCCGGGCCGCGATCTCTTGCGCCAGCAGGGGCTCGTGCAGCCAAAGCAGCAGTTCGGCGATTCCGTGCAGCAGCGCTGCCTCGTGCAGCACGGCGGCGTCGTGGTCGCCGCGGTGATTGGCAAACGCGAGCGAAAACCGCGCCCCGCGGTGTGCGCGACGCAGCACGCCCGCAAATCCTTCGCCGGCCGGCCCAGTCAGCGGCACGGCCGTCAGCGGCTCATTCCAGCTTCGGAACAGCGGCGCGATGCCCAGCAGCACCAGGGCCTCGGTCAAGGTCTCGGGACCTCCGCCAGCGTCTTCGCCATAGCCTCGGCGGCGGCGCAGTGCCGCGACGTGCGCCAGCACGCGGGTGACGAACAGCGGATCGCCACCGAGCTCGTCGGCGATCTGGTGGGCATCGACGTGCTCTTCGGCTGCGCGCAGAAGCTCGAACCGATGTGCGGTCTCGGGTTGCACCGGCAGTGGCGCCGCGTCGAAGCGCGCCAGCCAATGGGCCAGTGGCTTCGGTGGGGGCAGGAGGGGGTCCATCTTTTGGGGTGCAAGCCGTCTTCATGGGTCTTCGGCCGCACGGGCATGAACTTGAGCCGCGCCCCGGCCCGCGAGCCTTCAGCCGCTGCGCACCATCAGACCCAGGCGGGCGTCACTGCGGCCCTCCAGCACGTCGTGGTAAGCAGCCTGGGCGGCTTCTGCGCCGCTGACCCAATGCAGGCTCAGCGCGTCAGCGCCCAACCCGTCCAATGTGTCCGTGAAGGCTTTCCAGGCGGCGTCGAGCTGGCGCTGGAACTCTGCCGGCCCCAGGCCCTGGGGCGGCGGCGCGCTGCGCGCCTTCCACTGGCTGGGTGCAAAAAACAGTGTCGGCCGCGGCCCCGGCAGGCCGCTGCCCGGGCCCAGGTCCTCCCAGTGCGTGCCGCCGATCGAGGCGCTGTACCCCAGCGCCGCGCCGAAGTGCTCGTGGATCGCGCGGCGCAACGCCGCATCGCCGGAGAAGTCCACGTACACCGTCGGCGACGCTGGGTCGAGCGCTGCCGGCCAATCGCCGTAGCCGAGCACGCGGTCGTAGCCAGGAAGGCCCTGCGCGAAGTCGATGCGGCTAGGCGACGTGAGGCCGACCACCGTCGGCCGCCCCGCGCGTGCCGCGTCCAGCCGCCCGAGGCAAAACGCAGTGCCATAGGCCGTCTTGCTGGATGCGCTCGACAGCAGCACCTGGCGGGCACCAAAGAACCCGTTCTCCGCCAGGAAGTCGTCGATCAGGAACGAGGTCGCGAATAGCGGCCGCAGTACGGCCTGCACGGCTTCGCTTCGGTCGTCGCCCGGCGTGCTTGCGGGGACGTAGCGGTTGTAGATCGCAGCCAGTTCGGCGCGGTGCGCGGCAACGTCACTGAAGCCGTGGCGGTCCACCTTTCCCGGCGCGACGACCAGGTGACTGCCCGCCGGCCAATAGCCCCAGAACCGTTGCCCGGGCTCAATCCCGTCGCACTGCGATTCGACGACACGGCCGTAGCCCCACACCGGCAGGCAGCCCGTTGCGGCATCCCCGCTGGGAAAGAAGCGCCAGTACTTCATGGCCTCGCCGAAGGCGGCGTAGGTGACGTTGTTGGCGGTGAGCGCAAAGTGCTCGACCGCGAATCGCGCTTCGCCATCGGCCAGCGGCCGCAAGGCGTCGGGGTCTGGCGCGATCCGGGTCTGGCGCAGGTCGGCGCGCTGGATCAGCAGCCGCCAGCTGGCGGTGTGGGTGGGCATCGTGGGCCTCGTTGGGTGGACGGCGGACCCGGGATGATCCGCCCAACGGCCCCGTGTGCCCGTCGCCCCGGCGACGCCGCCCGCATGGGCAGCGCCGCCAGGATCGGGCAGCGGCGGCTGAGGATCACAGCCGTTGCACACCTTCGAGCCGGCCGACCAGGTGGCCGTCGACGTAAAGAGCGCCTTCGGGCGCGCCCGCTTCGGCATGGAACTCGAGCACGGGCTCGCGCATCGGCCGCGCTTCGACCAGTGCCAGGCGTTGGGCCAGGCGATCCAGTGTTGCGCCGGCCGCGCGCAGCAAGGCGGCGGCAAGTTCGCGTCCGCGCCGGCGGTGGGCCGGCTCCTGGCTTTGCAGCGCGAGGGCTTGCAAGAGGTCTTGCGTCATGGTCGTTCTCCTTGGGGCCGGCGGCGCGAGACGGGCGCTGAAACCGGCGGGTTCAGTTCAGGGGCTGGGGTGCAGGGACTTCAGTTCGTGTCGCAGCGCGCGTTGCGCCTGCTGGCGACGACCGCCGGCAGTCTTGCCGTGCGCGCCGGCCAGGCGCTTCGCGGCAGCGACGACCAGCGGGTTGCGCGGCTTGGTGCGGGCGATGCGCATCAGGGTCGAAGAAAACGGGGCATTGCGAGACATGTCGTGCTCCTTTGCGGTCAGGGGTGAAAACAAAAACGACGAGCCCGGGAGGCTTGGGGCCATCCCGGGCTCGTGGAGGGGGTGCGCAAGCGCACCCGGTTTCAGTGGGTGCGGTGCGGACAGTCCTTCACGACCCCGGATGGGGCGGCGACGGCGGCGGTCAGGCAAGACAGCATCGGGTTGGGCTGGGTGGGTGGGAGGTGTGGGGTTCGGTGCATCGCCGGGTGCGGGAAGGCATCGAAACCCCACAAGCTTGCGCAAATGATAAACACGTGATTATCAGAGTGCAAGACTCATTGCTCAGTGAAAACCCTGGCCTGTCCACCCGTGTGTGGAAATTGACGAAACCGCGCTGGCGCTGGGCGGTGCCGGCCCGGCGGGCGTGACGCTCGGTTCGGGCGTTACTTGCGGGGCTTCAGCGGCGCGACACCGCTCTGCGATCGAAGCCAGAGCGCGTGCGGATCGTCGACTGCCGGCGGCGCTGGCGGAGCCTTCGGGGGGCGCACCACGCCAGGCGCCAGACGCGGGGCCGGGGCTTCAGCGGCCCGCTCCGGCAGGGGCGCCGCGAGGGCGCCGGGTGCCGGCGTGAGCACTTCGCCAAGCAGGTCGAGCAGGCGGTTGCGTGCCCGTTGCGGGTGGCGGCGGTAGTAGGTGAGCACCAGGCCGACGATGAAGCGCTCGTCGTCGTCCAACGGCAAGCCTTCGTCGCGACCGGGCTCGCTGGCCGCCATCGGCAACACCGGCGAGCCAGCCGACGTGGCCCGCGGGGTTGAGACGCTGTTGGCGTGGGTCTGGTCCATCCAGCCCGCGGGCTTTTGGCACAGCGCCTCGAACTGGCGTGCCAGACGCTCGCCGATCTGGCGCGAGCGGCTCTTGATCTGGCTCCAGTAGCTGGGCTGGATCTGAACCCGCTCGGCAAACCGCCGCTCAAGCCCGCGCAGCGTCGCGGCATCGGCATGCCGCGCCGTGGCGCGCACGAATTCCTCGAAGAGGACCAAGGCGTTGTCCAGGCGCACCTGTGCAAGGTCGGGTGGGCCGGAATGCATGGTGCTCGATGATAAAGCGGGCTTGCCCTGAGGCCGCCGGCTGAGGCCGTCAACACTCAAGGCACAGCCGCGCATCGAGCCCCGCTCGGGCGGGGCGTTCGAGGTCTGCTTCGGACCTGGGGCGCGGGCCCGGCGCCGGCCGTCGCTTTCAGCGGCCGGTGCCGTCGTTGATCTTCGGTGCCGTCTTCACGCTCCACAGCATCGTGATCGCGAGGATGCCGACGACAACGCCCAGGCTCACCGCCACCGGAATCTTGAAGACGTCGATCAGCACCATCTTCGTGCCGATGAAGACCAGGATCACGGCCAGACCGTAGCTCAGCAGGTGGAACTTGGCGGCGATCGCGGCGAGCAGGAAGTACATCGCGCGCAGGCCGAGGATGGCGAAGATGTTGGACGTCAGCACGATGAACGGGTCCATCGTGATCGCGAAGATCGCCGGGATCGAGTCGACCGCGAAGATCACGTCGGTGACGGCGACCAGCACGATCACCAGGAACAGCGGGGTCGCGATGCGCTTGCCGTTCTCGAGGGTGAAGAACTTCTCGCCGTCGAATCCCTTGCTGACCGGGATGATCCGGCGCAGCAGCTTCAGAGCGGGGTTGGACTCGAGATCGGGCTCCTGGCCCGCGGCCCACCACATCTTGATGCCGGTGAGGATCAGGAAGGCCCCGAAGACGTACAGCACCCAGTGGAACTGCTGGATCAACCACGCACCGACCAGGATCATCACCGTGCGCAGCACGATGGCGCCAATGATGCCGATCATCAGCACCCGCTTCTGGAACTCCAGCGGCACTGCGAAGTACGTGAAGATCATCAGGAACACGAAGATGTTGTCCACCGCCAGGCTCTTCTCGATGAGGTAGCCGGTGAGGAACTCCATGCTCTTGACGTTGGCCACCGCGGTGCCATGGTCCTGGTAAACCGCGAACCAGAACAGCGCATTGAAGGCGAAGCTGAGCATCACCCAGACGATCGACCAGTTCAGCGCCTCCTTGACGCCGACCGCATGCGCGCCCTGCTTCTTGAGCACGACGAAGTCGACGAACAGCGCGACAAGCACGCTGGCGATAAAGAAAATCCAAAGCCAGGTCGGCGCGATGGTGTCCACGGACACTCCCGTTCTTGTGTCCCCGCAATGGGGATGGGGTTGAAGGTCGCGCCGAAGGGTCTTGCGAAGACGGCTGGAGGAGCGTCTCTGCGGGCCCGGGAGCGATGCCGGCGATGGTGCTGCCGGTGCTCCGTACTGACGGGGTGCCGCGACCCTCGTTGCGCGCATCACGCAACCGTGGGTCAGCTACTCCCCCTTCGACAACCCGGAATGTAGTGGGGTCACACCTGGCCCCAGGACGTCTGGGGGCAAAAAGTTCCCGGCCTGGCGTGAAAAAAGGCGCCCCCAGCCCGGACTGTCAGTCGTCGTCCTTGACGTGGAACTGTGCGACGAGTTGGGCCTGCACGTTGGGCGGCACCGGTTCGTAGTGCGACAAAGCCATCGTGTAGCTGCCCTGGCCGGCGGTCATCGCGTTCAGTCGCAACTGGTAGCCGGCGAGTTCAGACATCGGCGCCTGACCCTTGACGACGATCTGACCCGGCGCACCGTTGGCAGTGCCGCTGACCAAACCGCGACGCGACGACAGGTCGCCGGTGATGTCCCCCATGTTCGCGTCGGGTGCGGCGATCTCGATGTGCGCCACCGGCTCCAGGACCTGGGGCCGCGCCTCCCGTACGGCCAGCAGCATCGCCTTCCTGCCTGCCGTGACGAACGCGATCTCCTTGCTGTCGACGCTGTGGTGCTTGCCGTCGAAGACCGTGACGCGCACGTCCACCACCGGGTAGCCGGCGATGGCGCCGTGGGCCAGCACCTCGCGCACGCCCTTTTCGACCGCCGGGATGAACTGTCCCGGGATCACCCCGCCCTTGACCGCATCGACGAACTCGAAGCCCGCGCCCCGTGGCAGCGGCTCGATCCGCAGGTGGACTTCGCCAAACTGTCCGGCACCGCCGCTCTGCTTCTTGTGGCGGTACTGCGCCTGTGCCGGTGCGGTGATGGTCTCGCGATACGCGATCCTGGGCGGCTGGGTGTTGACCTCGAAACGGTGCGTCTCGCGCAGCCGGTCCAGCAGGATGCGCAGGTGCAGATCGCCGAGGCCGTAGACCACGGTCTGGTTGGTCGCCGCGACATGTTCGACCTTCAGGCATGGGTCCTCGTCGACGAGCTTGCCCAGGATCTCCCACATGCGCTGTTCGTCGCCGTGGCGCTTGGGCTCGATCGCCAGGCCGTGCACCGGCTTCGGGAAGGCCAGCGGCTTCAGGTGGATGTGGTCGTCCTCGGCCGCGTCGTGCAGCACGGCGTCGAACCGGATGTCGTCGACCTTGGCCACCGCGACCAGGTCGCCCGGCAGCGCCCGCGCGACCTCGTAGTGCTCCTTGCCCTGAAGCATGAACAGGTGGCCGACCTTGAACGGCTTGCGGCCGTCGCCGATGTAGAGCTGCGATTCCCGGGTCACGGTGCCCTGGTGCACGCGGAAGATGCCCATCCGGCCGACATAGGGGTCGACCGTGACCTTGAACACATGCGCCAGCACATGAAGTGCGGGGTCGGGCGTGGCGTGCATCGCCACCGCGGCGTCGCCCTCGCCGTTCAGGAAGTCCGGCGGATTGCTCTCGGTCGGATTGGGCAGCAGCTTGACGATCACATCCAGCAGTTCGGCAACGCCCGCTCCGCTGCGTGCGGACACGAAGAAGACCGGGATCAGGTGGCCTTCGCGCAAAGCCTGTTCGAGTGGCGCGTGCAGCTCGCTCGCGTCGACGTCGCCGTCGTTCAGGTAACGCTCGACAAAGCAGGCATCGACTTCGACGACCTGCTCGACCAAGGCGCGGTGCGCCGCATCGACGCTGCCGAAGTCGCTGTGGCCGTCGCGGTTGTAGAAGCAGTCGACGACCCGGCTGCCGTCGCCATCGGGCAGGTTGATCGGCAGGCACTCCTTGCCAAAAGCCGCCTGGATGTCGGCCAGCAGGGCGGGCAGCTTGTCGCTGGCGGCGTCGATCTTGTTGACGATGACGATGCGGTCGAGGTGCCGCTCGGCGGCCCAGGCCATCATGCGGTGCGCCATCGGCTCGATGCCGGTGTTGGCGTTGATGACGATGGCCGCGGTTTCGACTGCTTCCAGCGCGGGCAGGCTGTGCCCCAGGAAGTCGGCACCGCCGGGCGTGTCGATCAGGTGCACGCGGGTGTTGGCGTGCACCAGGTGCAGCAGCGACGATTGCAGCGAGTGCTGCATCCGCCGCTCCAGCGGCTCCCAGTCACTGACCGTCGTGCCACGCTCCAGCGAACCCGCGGCGCCGATGGCGCCGCTTTTCACGAGGAGGGCTTCCGCCAGGCTGGTCTTGCCGGCCGCCGCCGGACCCACCAGGGCCAGCGTGCGGATGGCCGAGACGTCGGCCGGGCTGAAGGTGGCTGGGCTGGGCATGGGGGTCTCCTTGGGGTGGCGGCGACCCGGGTCCGGGTGCGGCGCAGGCTCTGGGTCCAGGCCAACCCAGGGTATGCCGATGCCCGCACAGCGGCAAGAGGGGGCTCCCGTGCTCCGATTTGGCGTCGTGCCGGACGACGGGCCTTTCGAGACCCGCCGTCGGCACCGGGATTCCCTCGTGGGCTACGCGGCGGCGCGCATCCCCGCCGTCAGGTCATGGTGTTGCGACAACTTGAACACGGCAACGGCTTGAACCAGTTGCTGAGCCTGGACCTTCAGGCTCTCCGCTGCTGCAGCACTCTCTTCAACCAGCGCCGCGTTCTGTTGCGTAGCCTGGTCCATCTGGCTCACCGCCAGACCCACCTGCTGGACGCCGTTGCTCTGCTCGGCGGTGGCTGTCGTGATCTCGGCCACGATGTCGCTCACGCGCCGGATCGAGCCCACGATATCGCCCATGGTCTTTCCGGCCTGGTCGACCAGTGCCGTGCCCTGCTCGACCTGTTCAACGCTGTGGCCGATCAGGGTCTTGATCTCCTTGGCGGCCTGCGCGCTGCGCTGGGCCAGGCTGCGAACCTCGGAGGCGACCACGGCGAAACCACGCCCTTGTTCGCCTGCGCGGGCAGCTTCCACGGCGGCGTTCAACGCCAGGATGTTGGTCTGGAACGCGATTCCGTCGATGACGCCGATGATGTCGCCGATCTTGCGACTGCTGTCGCTGATGCCCCGCATGGTGGTGACAACCTTGCCGACCACTTCTCCGCCTTGTGCGGCCACCGCCGAGGCTCCTTGCGCCAGCTGGTTGGCCTGGCGGGCGCTGTCGGCGTTGTTGCGCACCGTCGTGCCGAGTTGTTCCATCGTGGCCGCCGTCTGCTGCAGGGCGCTGGCCTGCTCTTCGGTGCGGCCGGACAGGTCAAGGTTGCCCTGGGCGATCTGGGCGCTGGCGGTGGCCACGCTGTCGGAGTTCTGGCGTACGTTGCTCACCACCGCCGCGAGACTGGCCTGCATCGCAGCCAGCCTGGCCAGCAGGCTGGTCGTGTCGCCCGCCTGCACATCAATGCGGACACTCAGATCACCATCCGACACGGCGGTGACCAGTCGCGCGGCGTTGCTCGGCTCTGTGCCCAGTTCCCTGAGGATGCCGCGAACGATGAAGAGCCCCAGCAATGCCGAGACCACCAGGCCGACGCAGGTCAAGCCGACAGACACATTGCGCAAGACCTGGTACCGCGCCTCGGCGGCGGTGTACTCCGCCTTGGCCACGTCGAGCTGCAACTGCTTGAGCGCGCCGAGCTTCGCCTCGACAGGAGCGGCGAGACCTGGCAGGACGTTCAGCATCAGGTCCCTGCCACCCTCGATGTCGTTGACCTTCAAGGCCTGGACCACAGGCTGCAACGCGCCGTCGAGGTAGGCGTTGCGCAAGACCACAAACTCGTCAACCAGTTTCTTCTCGTCGGGTGTCAGCGTGGTGGCGAGGTAGGCACTCCACTGTTTGCCGATTTCGACCGCATTGGCCTCCACGGCCGCAATGCTCTGCGCCAGCGCGTCGGGCGTGGGGCTCAGCATGGCGAGCAACAACACGACACGGTTGTTCGTGAGGCGATCATCGACGGCGGCCAATTGCCCCATGGGGACGAGGCGATCGTTGTAGACCGCGATCAGCGAGCCGTTGCTCTTGGATGTGCCGTAGAGGCCCATGCCCCCCACCGTGATCATCAGCACGGCGAGGAAGGCGATGAGTGCGGTCAGTCGGGTGGAGATTTTCAGATGTCCCATGGAATGTTGTCCCTCTAAGGATTCGCAGCGAGCTCCATTCGCGGTGCTGCGCATTTCGCGGCCGCGCTTTGCGCGATTCAGGTGATGTGTGTTCAGGGTTTCGACTTCATCGCACCAAACTTAAGCATTGATGTCGATATTGCCCAGAGTTGGTGCGTTCACCTGAGGGTGGCGGGGCCAGGGTGGTGCGCTCGGGCACCATACGGGCCGCCGATCTTGGCTGTGCATGGGCGCGCGCCACCGCCGCAAAGTGATTCCGGGCCCCCGCGTCTGAGCTGGATGGGCTCCCGTCCTCTCCGCAAGGTCAATGACGGCTCAGAAGTGATCACCAACACTGAGCGCCGCGCCCACCTCAGACGCCACTCATCCCTTCACGAGGAGGGCTTCCGCCAGGATGGTCTTGCCCGCCGCCGCTGGGCCTACCAGGGCCAGCGTGCGGATGGACGAGACGACGCCTGGCTGGGCATGGAGGTCTCCTTGGGGTGGCGGCGACCCGGGTCCGGGTGCGGCGCAGGCTCTGGGTCCAGGCCAACCCAGGGTATGCCGATGCCCGCACAGCGGCAAGAGGGGGCTCCCGTGCCTGCCGGCTAAGCCGACATCACCGCCGGCTCGTCGACTCGATGCTGCGCCCGGCCCGCAAAGTTGTCCGGCGGCATCGGGCGGCCCAGCAGGTAGCCCTGGAGCACCTGGCAGCCGTTCTGCCGAAGGAAGTGCTGCTGTGCCGGCGTTTCCACGCCCTCGGCCACTACGCTGATGCCCATGGCGCCGGCCAGCTGCAGCACCGCGCGCACCAGGACGCAGTCGTTTTCGTCGTCGGGCAGGCCCTTGACGAAGCTTCGGTCGATCTTGATCTTGCTCGGGCGCAGTCGCTTCAGATAGGCCAGCGACGAATAGCCAGTGCCGAAGTCGTCGACCGCGAGCCTCAGTCCCAGGGCATGCAGCCTCTCGACAATGCGTTGCGTGGTGTCCGTGTCGGTCATCAGCACGCTCTCGGTGATCTCGATCTCCAGTTCGTGAGGCTGCACGCCGTGGTCGCTCATCGCCTGCGTCAGCGTGTCCACCAACCGATGGTGGCGGAACTCCAGCGCCGAGACATTGACCGCGATGCTTCCGAAGTTCGTGCCCTTCGCGCGCCAGCTCGCGGCCTGGGCGCAGGCCGCGCGGATGGTCCAGGCCCCCAGGTCGCCGATCAGCCCGCAGGCCTCGGCCGCGGCGATGAACTGGCCCGGCGCGACCATGCCGCGCTGTGGATGGTTCCAGCGGATCAGCGCCTCGCATCCGACCAGCCTGCCGTCGGCGGCGCTGACCTGCGGTTGGTAATGCAGGACGAACTCGTCACGCGCCAGGGCTTGCTTGAGTTCGCGCTCCAGCTGCATGGTCGCCTGCAGCTGCTGGTTGAACTCGGCGCGATAGAAGCTATAGCGCGCCTTGCCCAGGTGCTTGGCGGCGTACATCGCTGTGTCGGCATGCTGCATCAGCTCGTCGGCGGCTTGAGCATCGTCCGGGTACAGCGCAATACCGATGGAGGCCGAGACCTGCACGTCGCGTCTGTCCAGTGCCACGGGCTCTTCCACCGCCTTCAGCAGCCGTTCGGCCGTGGCAGCCAGCTCATCGAGCAGATTGGTGTCGCGCAGCAGGACGGTGAACTCGTCGCCGGAGTGGCGGCAGACCACGTCACTGGCCCGCACACCTTGCTTCAGGCGGCGCGCCACTTCCAGCAGAAGCGCATCGCCGGCGGCATTGCCCAGGGAGTCGTTGACAGCCTTGAATCGGTCCAGGTCGATGAACAGCAGCGCCAGCTTGCCACCGTCTCGTGCGGCCGATGCCACCGCGCCGCGCGTGAGCTCGCGAAACAGTGCCCGGTTCGGCAGGCCGGTCAAGCCGTCGTGCAGGGCGATCTTCTCCAACTCGGCCTTCTGCGTCTCCAGCTGGTCGAAGAGACCGTCGATCTGCGCATGCACGTCGTTCAGGTGCTGGCCGAGCTGGCCGAGTTCATCGGCCCGGTCCCAGGCCACGGGTGGCACGTCGATCCGAGAGGCGATGTCGCTGGCCTGCTGCTTGAGCTGCTGGATGGGTTTGAGCAGTCGATAGGTCAGCACGGCCAGCAGCGCCATCGCCCCGACCAGCACCTGCAGGGCCGCGAGCATGGCCGTCGCCCGGGAACGCTCGGCGAGCGCGGCGTCCAGCTGATGCGGGTCGAACCAGATCTCCAGGTCGCCCAGGGCCTCGCCCTCGCGCGAGATTCGGGTTGACAGCACCACACCCTGGCCTTGCTGGGCGCCAGGCCTGACCAGCATGACCGGCTTGGACAGTGGGTTGTTCTTCTCGGTCAGCCGAACGCTGTCGACCCCCGGCGAATCCAGCAATCTGCGCAACGCGCTCTGGATGGCGGGCTCGTCCAGGCTCCACAGCGGCTCCACCATCGACGACGCGGCGATCGTCAGTGTCGATTGCCGACCTTGGTCGATCAGCGGCGCCTGCGTGTCGCGCGCCAGCCGCTGCTCGACTTGCCACAACATCAGCGTCGGCAACAGCACGGCCACCGCGATGGCCAGCAACACAGTGCTGCGGATCGACAGATGAGGCCAGCGAAGCTGAAGAATTGACATCGGCGGGACACCCGCGACTGGTGGGAGTTCTGGATATCGGCGATCCGACCAGCGACTGAAGAGTAAACGCCTTTGGGGTGCGTCAGGCCCGCTGGGATTGGATGGGCGATGCCCACGGGCGTGCAGTCACGGCATTGCCGCAATGTGTTTCCGAGCCCCCCGCATCCGCGGTGGATGCGCGCTCGGCCTGTCCGCAAGGTCAGTGACGGCTCAGGAGTGGCCACCAACACTGAGTGCCTTGCCCACCTCAGACGCCACCCAACCCTTCAACACCGACGCCGCCATGAACCGTCACACCCTCTCCTGCCTGGCCTTTGCGGCCGCCGCCAGCGCGGTCGCCGGCTTCAGCGCCGGCGCACAAGCTGCCGTCGTCAACCACGCCGATGTCAACGGCATCCGCACCTTTCAGGACACCGGCACGGGCCTGATCTGGGCCGACCTGGACCAGTTCCTCGTGGCCGGCGCCGCGGGGCCGGTGTTCCAGTACGCCGACCGATCCGCCTACATGGCGGCGCTCACGACAGCGGGCTTCCAGTGGGCGGGCTGGGCGGAGGTGACGGCGCTGACGGGCTCGGTGCCCGTGGGGACCGCCGCCGGGTATCAGGATGCGCTTGACGCGATGTCGACCGAGTTTGGTTCGATCCTCGGCACCGTCAGTGGCTACTCCGACTTCGCGCCCGGTTCGGTGATGCAGTGGCATGCGACACCGCAGGGTTGGAGCAGCTTCTTCACCCAGATGCCGAACAACCTCAATGACTCCGGCCTCTGGGCCTACTACAGCGCAGGCGCGGGCGGCAACGTGCCCGCGCCCGGCAGTCTGCTGTTGGTGGGTGCCGCGCTGGCCGCGCTGGCCGTGATGGCGGGCCGGCGTCGCCCGGTCGGCTGAGTCCCGGGCTGACGCGCGCCGACGCGGGTCGACGCGGGCTGTGGGGCTCGCGGGCGTCAGGGGGTTGGGCAGGGCTCGCCCGTGGCGGCATAGTCCGCGATCCATGAGCCCGACACCCCGCCGCATCCTCCCCGTCATCGTGCTGGCCCAACTGGCGGGCACGTCGCCCTGGTTCGCCGTCAATGCCGTGATGCCCGAACTGCAGCGTCTGCACGGCTGGGGGCCGGCGGCGGTGGGTCAGCTGACGGCGGCCTTGCAGCTGGGTTTTGTCGCCGGCACTCTGGTGTTTGCCTTGCTCGCGCTGGCGGATCGATTCAGCGCGCGTCGGGTCTTCATGCTGTGCGCACTCGCGACCGGCGGCCTGACCGTGCTGGGCGCGCTGGCGGCGGCCCACTTCGGCCCGCTGCTGCTGCTGCGCGCGGCGACCGGATTCTTCCTGGCCGGCATCTACCCCGTGGGCATGAAGATCGCCGCGATGTGGTTCCCGCAGGGGCTGGGCACGGCGCTGGGCTGGCTGGTGGGCGCGCTGGTGCTCGGCAGCGCCAGCCCGCATGGCCTGCGGGCGCTGCTTGGCGCTGAAGGCGGCATGGCGGGCCCGTCGGTGGTCTGGGCCGTCATGCTCGGGGTGTCGCTGCTGTGCGCCGCGGCCGGCCTGGCGCTGCTGCGCTGGGTCCCTGAGCCTCCCGGCGCCGGTCGGCGCGCCAGCGGCCTGCAGTTTGCGGCCTTGGCCAGCCTGTGGCGTGACGCGCGGGTTCGGGCCTCGGCGGGGGGCTACTTCGGCCACATGGTCGAGCTGTACACGCTGTGGGTGCTGATGCCACTGATCCTGGCCACCCGGCTGACCTCCGCGACGGGCGTGAGCGTGGCGGCGTTCGTGACGCTTGGCCTCGGTGCGCTGGGCTGCATCGCCGGGGGACTGGTCGCGCAGCGTCACGGCGGCGTGGTGGGCAACGGCAGCGCACGGGTCGCGGCCGCGCAATTGGCGATCAGCGGGCTGTGCTGCCTGGCGGCGCCTTGGTTGCTGACGGCGCCGCTGCCGGTGTTCCTGGCCTGGCTCGCGCTGTGGGGCATCACGGTGGCCGGCGACTCGCCGCAGTTCAGCGCGCTGACCGCGCGCAACGCACCGCCGGCGGCGGTGGGCAGCGTGCTGACCCTCGTCAACAGCATCGGATTTGCGATCTCGGCGCTCAGCATCGAGCTGTTTGTGCGTCTGGCGCAGACCGTGCCGCTGGCGGGCCTGCTGCCCTGGTTGGCGCTGGGGCCTGCGCTGGGGCTGCTGGCACTCAGGCCGCTGCTTTCGGTACAAGGCCGGGATGCAACGCCGTGATCTGCTGTGCGCCGCCGCCGTGTCCGCGGGGCTGCCGTCCGCCCTGGCCCTGGCCCAGCCGGAGCCGCTGCTGACCCGCACGATCCCGAGCAGCGGTCTGGTCGTACCCGCAGTCGGTCTGGGGACCTGGCAGACCTTCGACGTGCCGATCTCGGACCTTGAAGCGCTGGCCCGCCGGCGCGAGGTTCTGGAGCGATTTTTTGCCCTGGGTGGCCGCGCCATCGACAGCTCGCCGATGTACGGCTACGCCGAGGCCGTGCTCGGCGAACTGATGCGCGGCCAGGACCAGCGCCTGATCGCGATGAGCAAGGTCTGGACCGGCATCGCCAGCTACGGCACGACGCAGATGGGCCGCAGCTACGGCCTGTGGCGCCTGCCGCGGCTGGACGTGATGCTGGTGCACAACCTGCTGGCCTGGCGAGCCCACCTGAAGACCCTGCGCGACTGGCAGGCGCAGGGGCGGGTCGGGCACATCGGCATCAGCACCTCGCATGGCCGGGCGGCCGACGAGGTGCGACAGATCCTGAACGCGGAGCGCATCGACGTGCTGCAGATCACCTACAGCCCGGCCGACCGGAGCGCGGAGCCACTGATCGCGCTGGCCGCCGAGCGCGGCGTGGCGGTGGTGATCAACCGGCCGTTCGATGGTGGGACCCTGCTCGAACGACTGCGCCGCGTGTCGTTGCCGGGCGTGGCACGTGATCTGCGCTGCACCAGCTGGGCCGAGACGGTGCTGAAGTGGGAACTCGCGAACCCGGCGGTCAGCTGTGCCATTCCGGCCACGACCAACCCCGAGCATGTGGGACAGAACCTCGCGGCACTGCGCGGGCCGCTGCCGGATGCGAGGCAACGTGCCGCGCTGCTGGCGGCGATGCAGCCGGCGCTCTGATCCCCGCGGTCGACCGGCCCCGGCCGGCCGGGCACCCCCGCGACCGCGGGGCCTGAAACCCGCCGGATGCGAACGCTGCCGGAACGATCGACGAACGGTGCACCGGCACATTCAGGTCCGGCCGCGAGGGACCGCGGCGACAGGAGCAGCGATGAACGGAGAAAGCACCCCGGCCCGCCCGGCCGCTCGCCTGGCCGCCCTGGCGGCGGCGCTGTGGATGGCGGCGCCGGGCGCCCAGGCGGCCAGTTACGTCGAGGCCTTCAGCGGACCGCTGAACGCGGCGCTGTGGCACCTGGAGGATGGCGGCAACAGCTACACCGTCGATGGTGGCGAGCTGTTCTTCACCCGCAAGACCGGCAACAGCGCCTGGCTGGAGTTCGCCCCGCGGCTCATCGGCAACTTCGACGTCAGCTTCCGCTACCGGCTGATCGACTGGGTCTCGACCTACGGATTTGGCGACCGACTGCAGCTGGACGTGCACAACCCGCTGCCCACGAGTCTCGGACACGCCGTCGGGCGGTCCCAGGAGGGCGGCATCGCCGGCGGCTACCACTTCGCGATCACGAACTCCGCCTGCTGCGCCTTCCTGGGGCCCACGTCCGCCGACGTGGTGACGCTGCGCGCCACGCGCGTGGCGGGCGTCGTCAGGCTGTCCATCCACGACGGCAGCCAGTGGCAGCAGGTGGGGCCGGACAGCCCCTCCGACACGCGCGACATGACGCTGCGCTTCAGCGCCTACACCCACCGGGGCTTCGTGCCGGACACGCGCTACGCCATCGACGACTTCTCGATCTGGGCCGAGGGCTTCTCGCAGCCGGTGCCCGAGCCCGCGGCAGCGGCGATGCTGCTGGCCGGGCTGGCGGTGCTCGGCGTCGCGGCGCGGCGCCGTTCGCCCAGGGCCTGATCAGTCCATCGCCAGGGCCAGGGCCACGGCCGCGGCCAGCGAGAGGCCGGCGCCGGCGTCCCAGACCGCCTGGCCGGCGGCGCGACCGAGGCGCTGGCGACAGCGACGCCGCGTGCCTGCGACATCGCGCCGGTCGCTCGGAGACAGGCCCCCGAAGTTGCGGCGCCAGAAGGCATCGGCGAAGCCCATCAGCCGGGCCGCCCGGTCCGCGCCCGGCCGGTCGCCGCGAGCCAGCGCCAGGGGCGCGAGGTTCCACAGCGCGTAGAGCACGTTCTCCGTCTCGAGCGTGCGCCAGGCCTCGGCCAGGGCGTCGCGTGTGGCGAGTTCGGCGTCGGCGGACCTTCCCTGCGCGTCCAGCGCGCTGCCGCGGGCGTTCAGCACCTGGGCCAGCAAGTGGCGGTCGTCGGCCGCCTCGGCTTCGGTGCGCAGGGCCTCGAGCCGCGGGAGTGCTTCGCCGGCCCGGCCGGCGTAGATGTCCGTGATCGCCAAGTTGTAGCGCAGCCCGCGGTGCACGTGCGCGCTGTGCCGGGGGTCGGAGGCGAGGCGGTCCAGTGCCGCGCGGTACAGCAAGGCGGCGGCGGCCGGGTCGCGCCTGTGTTCGTTGGCGAGCGTGGCGCGCAGCGTCATCACGGCCGCCGCGGCGGAGCCGCAGGCCGGGTAGGCCCCGGGTGCCGCGGCCGGCGGGGCCAGCACGGCCTCGGCTGCGTCGAGCAGCCGCTCCGCAGCGTCCGGGTCGTCGCCGCAGCGCCAGAGCACCCGCGCCACCTGCACGCGCGCCAGCGTGCCGGCTACGGGGGCCTCGGGCCAGCGGTGCTGGGCGGTCGTGGCGTGGGCCAGGGCCTCGGCGCGGCGACCCGCCGTCGCGCACAGGTGCGCGGCCAGGGCCTGGGCACGGGCGGCGAGGTCGGCTTCCGCGGGGTCTCCGGCCGGAGCCCGGGCCAGGGCCTGGCGCAGCGCCTCCAGGGCACCGTCCGGCACGCTGCGTTCGGCCCAGGCCGGGGTCAGGGCGAGCATGAGCCGCAACAGGTCGCCGCAGGCGCCATCGAGCAGCGCCTGGCGCAGGGCGCCGAGCACGGCGGGCAGCGTTTCGTCGACCTCGCGCAGCGGCACCGTCGGCGGCAGGCCGGCTGCCCAGTCCAGCAGGGCGTGGCGCCAGGCCGCGCGGGCGCCGGCGGCGGTCGGAGTGACGTCGCCGTGCTCGCGTGCCACGTCGGCCACCGGTTCGGGGGTGTGCCACCAGAGGCGGTCGTCGGCACCCGGCGCCCTGCGGAGGAGGCTGGCGGCGGCCAGCGCGTCGAACAGTACGCGGGCATCGGCGGCGTGGTGGCACACGCCGGCGTGCAGGGCGGCCTGCTCGGCCAGGGTGACCTCCACCGCCGCCGGTGCGAAGGCCAGCAGCCGCAGCAGGGCGGCCTGCGTCGGCGCGAGCAGCCGCCAGCTCCAGTCCACCACCGCCAGCATCGACGCGTGCCGCACATCGTCGGCCGCCCGCGGGCCCGGCCGCGCCAGCAGCGCCCAGCGGGCGGCGGGCGCCGTGTCGTCCGGCTGGCGCAAGAGCGCGAGCAGCCGCGCGGGGGGCTGCGTCCGCACCCGCGCGGCGGCCAGCTCCAGCGCCAGCGGCAGGCCATCGAGCACGCGGGCCAGCTCGACTAGCGCCGCCACATTGCCGGCGTGCAGGTGGAAATCGGCCCGCGTGGCACGGGCCCGGGCGACGAACAGCTGCACCGCCGGCGAGGCCAGCGCCTGCTCGGGGCCGGCGCCCGGCGCTGGCGTGGGCAGCGGGTCGAGGTGAAGCTCCTGCTCGCCATCGAGCGCCAGGGCGCGCCGCGAGGTCAGCAGCAGGTGCAGCCCGCCCAGCCGGGCGGCCAGCGTCGCCACCAGCGCGAGGGCCTCGGGCTCGAGCTGCTCGGCGTTGTCCAGCACCAGCAGCGCGCGCCGCCCGGCCAGCGCTCGCGTGACGCTGCCCAGCGTGTCCCCGCCGTCGTCCACGCCGAGCGTCAGCGCCAGCCGTTCGCCCGCTTCCGCAGCGCTGCGGCACCCCACCCACGGCACGAAGCGCACCATGTCGAAGGGCTCCGCGGCGCCGTGCAGCCGCTGCGCGAGCTCCACTGCCAGCCTCGTCTTGCCAACACCCCCCGGGCCGACCAGCGTGACGAGGCGATGGGCGAGCACGCGTTCGCGGCACGACGCGAGCAGGGCCTCGGCGCCGAAGAGTGCGCTCAGGTAGCGCGGCAGCGGGGACTCGGTGCGAGCCGGCACGCGCAGGGCCGCGGCGGGGTCGGCGGGTGTGGACGCGAGCGTGGGTGCGGGGGCCGGTGCAGGGGTCGGTGCGAAGGGCTCGTCCGGCAGCCGGTCGGCCAGGGCCTGGAGCCGCTGCCGCTCGTCGACGATCCAGTCGTCGTAGAAGCCGGGCAGCAGTTCGCCGCCGTACAGCCGGCGCGCACCCGCGGCATCGCCGCGGCGGCAGGCCTGCTCGAAGGCCGGCACGTCGCAGCCGAGGGCGGCCGGCGCCAAGCGCAGCACGCGCCGGTCGGCCACGATCACGGTCGCCCCCGGGGTCGGCTCCAGCAAGGCCTTGAGCGTGCTCAGGGTCTGGCGCAGGCGGGCGCGCGCGGTGGCGGCGTCGGCCTCGGGCCACAGCAGGGAGGCCACTTCCTCGCGGCCGAAGGCGCGCTGCGGGGCCATCGCCAGCCGCGCCAGCAGGCTGACCGCGGCCCGGCTGGCCAGGCGCGTCATGCGCTGGCGGCCGTCGTCCAGTTCGAAAGCGCCGAGCAGTCGTAGACGCCAGCGCGAAGGCGCGCCGCCTGCGGTGGCGGGCTCGGAAAGGTCCATCCTCGAATCATCGCCCGATGCCGGGTGCGTTGCCAATCCCGACCGCGGTGTGGTCGTGCGCTGCGGCGTGCGGCGGCCAGGCCACAGGCGAAGCACCCGGGCCGCGTGGCCGCGTCAGGCCCCTGACGACAGTTTCAGCCCGACGATGCCGGCGATGATCAGTCCCAGGCTCACCAACCGCCCCGCACTGGCGGGCTCGCCCAGCAGCACCATGCCCAGGATGGCCGTGCCGACGGCGCCGACGCCGACCCAGACCGCGTATGACGTTCCGACCGGCAGGGTCTTCATCGCCACTCCGAGCAGGCCGATGCTGATGCCCATCGCCGCCAGCGTCGCCACCGAGGGCCACAGCCGCGTGAAGCCCTCGGTGTACTTCAAGCCGTTGGCCTAGGCGACTTCGAAAAGACCCGCGAGCACGAGAAGGAACCAGGCCATGGGGTTTCGCTTTCGGTGGGAGCGGGCTACTGGAACGCCACCTCGGCAAAGCTGCGCAGCTTGCGCGAGTGGATCTGGTCCAGCCGCTTGCCGCGCAGAAGCTCCATCGCGCGCAGGCCGATGCGCAGGTGCTGGTCGACCCGCTCGCGGTAGAAGTGGTTGGCCATGCCGGGCAGCTTGATCTCGCCATGCAGCGGCTTGTCGCTGACGCACAGCAAGGTGCCGTAGGGCACGCGGAAGCGGAAGCCGTTGGCGGCGATGGTCGCCGACTCCATGTCCAGCGCCACCGCGCGGCTCTGGCTGAAGCGGCGCTCCGGGCCCGGGTGCGGCAGCAGCTCCCAGTTGCGGTTGTCGGTACTGGCCACAGTGCCGGTGCGCAGGATCTTCTTCAGCTCCCAGCCTTCGAGCTGGGTGACGTCGGCCACCGCCTGTTCGAGCGCCACCTGCACCTCCGCCAGCGCCGGGATCGGCACCCACAGCGGCAGCTCCTCGTCGAGCACGTGGTCCTCTCGCATGTAGGCGTGGGCGAGCACGTAGTCGCCCAGCTGCTGCGTGTTGCGCAGGCCGGCGCAGTGGCCGAGCATGACCCAGGCGTGCGGACGCAGCACGGCGATGTGGTCGGTGATGGTCTTGGCGTTGGCCGGGCCGACGCCGATGTTGACCATCGTCACGCCGGCATTGCCCGGCAGCACCAGGTGGTAGGCCGGCATCTGCGGCAGCCGCGGCGGTGCGTGGCCGTAGGCGTCGGCTTCTTCTGCCGGCAGGTCGACGCGCCGGGTGACGACGTTGCCGGGCTCGACGAAGGCCGTGTACTCGCTCGTCGGCAGTGCCATCAGCTGGTGCCCGAGCTTGATGAACTCGTCGATGTAGAACTGGTAGTTCGTGAACAGCACGAAGTTCTGGAAGTGCTGCGGCACGGTGCCCGTGTAGTGGCGCAGCCGGTGCAGCGAATAGTCCATCCGCGGCGCCGTGAACAGCGCCAGCGGCTCGGGCTTGCCGGGTGCCGGCTCCCAGCTGCCGTTGGCGATGCCGTCGTCCATCGCCGCGAGGTCGGGCAGGTCGAACAGGTCGCGCAGCTTGAGCCGCTGTTCAACGCCCAGGTTGCCTTCGAGGTGGTCGTTTTCGGCCAGCGAGAAGTGCACCGGGATCGGCTGTGCGCTGGTGCCGACCTCCACGCCCACGCCGTGGTTGTGGATCAGCAGCCGGAACTGCTCGCGGTAGTAGGACGCGAACAGGTCGGGCCGCGTCAGCGTCGTCTCGAAGGTGCCGGGCCCGGCGACGAAGCCGAAGCTTTGGCGGGAGTCGCGTCGCGCCACGGTGTCGGTGCGCACGCGCACGAAGGGGTAGAACGCGCGCACCGGGCCGGTGGGCACCTCGCCAGCGACGAAGCGCCGCAGCGCGTCGCGCAGGTGCTGGACTCCGGAGTCGTAGATGTGGCCGACGGCGGCCAGTGCGGCATCGGGGTCGTCGAAACGGGCGGGGGCGATGAAGGGGGGCAGGGCAACCATGGTCGCGATTGTCGGCCAGCCGCCAGCGCGGCTAGAGGATGTACCGCGACAGGTCTTCGTTCTTTGCCAGTTCGCCGAGCCGGGCGTTGACGTCGGCGGCGTCCAGGCGGATCGTCTGGCCGCTGCGGTTGGGGGCGTCGAAGCTGATCTCGTCGAGCAGGCGTTCCATCACCGTCGCCAGGCGGCGGGCGCCGATGTTCTCGGTCCGCTCGTTGACCTCGAACGCGATCTCGGCGAGCCGACGCACGGCCTCGGGCGAGACCTCCAGCGTCACGCCCTCGGTGGCGAGCAGGGCCTGGTACTGGCGGATCAGGTTGGCCTGCGTGTGCTGGAGGATGGCCTCGAAATCCTCGACCGACAACGACGCGAGCTCGACGCGGATCGGAAACCGGCCCTGCAGTTCAGGAATCAGGTCGCTCGGCTTGGCCAGGTGGAAGGCACCACTGGCGATGAACAGCATGTGATCGGTGCGCACCATGCCGTACTTGGTGTTGACGGTCGTGCCCTCGACCAGCGGCAGCAGGTCGCGCTGCACGCCCTGGCGCGAGACGTCGGCGGTCGAGCCGCCGTGCTCGGAGCGCGAGGCGACCTTGTCGATCTCGTCGATGAAGACGATGCCGTTGGCCTCGGCGTTGGCCAGTGCCGAGGCGCGGATCTCGTCGTCGTTGACGAGCCGGGAGGCTTCTTCCTCGACCAGCGCCTTCAGGGCGTCCCCGACCTTGAGCTTGCGCGTCTTTCGCTTGGCTGCACCCATCTGGCTGAACAGGCCCTTGAGCTGCTCGGTCATCTCCTCCATGCCGGGCACGCCCTGCGGGCCGAGGATCTCGACCGGGGCACGGGTCTCGGCCAGATCGATCTCGATGTCGCGGTCGTCGAGCTTGCCCTCGCGCAGCCGCTTGCGCATGGTCTGGCGCGCGGTGTTGTCGGCACTGGCGCCCTGGCCGGGGGACTCGTTGCCGCCGAAGCCCACGGTGCCACGCGGCGGCGGCACCAGCGCGTCGAGCATGCGCTCCTCGGCGGCGTCCTCGGCGGCGGCGCGTTTGCCGCGCATCTGCCGCTCGCGCTCCTGCTTGACCGCCACGTCGATCAGGTCGCGCACGATGGTGTCGACGTCCTTGCCGACATAGCCGACCTCGGTGAACTTGGTCGCCTCGACCTTGATGAACGGCGCGTCGGCCAGCCGCGCCAGGCGGCGCGCGATCTCGGTCTTGCCGACGCCGGTGGGTCCGATCATCAGGATGTTCTTGGGCGTGATCTCGGCCCGCAGTGCGCCTTCGACCCGCTGGCGCCGCCAACGGTTGCGCAGCGCGATCGCCACCGCGCGCTTGGCGGCGTTCTGGCCCACGATGTGGCGGTCGAGTTCGGAGACGATCTCGCTCGGCGTCATGCTCATCGCGGTTGCTCCCCGAGGGTTTCGACCGTGTGGTTCTGGTTGGTGTAGATGCACAGGTCGCCGGCGATTTCCAGGCTGCGCTTGACGATCTGCGCCGGGCTCAGCTCGGTGTGATCGTGCAGCGCACGCGCAGCCGCCTGGGCGTATGCGCCACCCGATCCGATCGACACGATGCCGAGCTCGGGTTCGAGCACGTCGCCGTTGCCGGTGATGATCAGGCTCGCTTCCTTGTCGGCCACGGCGAGCATGGCCTCCAGGCGGCGCAGCACGCGGTCGGTGCGCCAGTCCTTGGTCAGCTCGATCGCGGCGCGCACGAGGTGGCCCTGATGTTTCTCGAGCTTGGCCTCGAAACGCTCGAAGAGGGTGAAGGCGTCGGCCGTGGCGCCGGCGAACCCGGCCAGGACCTGGTCGCGATGCAGTCGCCTGACCTTGCGCGCGCTGGCCTTGACCACGATGTTGCCGAGGGTGACCTGGCCGTCGCCGCCGAGCGCGACCAGGGCGCCACGGCGCACGCTCACGATGGTGGTGCCGTGATAACTGTCCATGAGGGGGTTCCGTCTGCGGCACTTTGGGCCGCGATTGCGCCGGCCGTGCGGCGGATCAGACCTTGCGGACCTGCACCTTGGCGTGTTCGTTGATGCCCATGGCACCGAAGAACAGCGCCACCAGCCGGTGGGTGTCCACGAACTGGACGCTGCGACTCTCGCTGCGCTTGGCCAGCACCCAGTTCAGCAGATCGCCCGCGGCGATGAAGTCGACCCGGATCAGCCGCGCACAGGAGACGTTGGCGATCGTCGCGCGGCCAAGCTGACCGCCGAGCTTGGCCAGTGTCATCGAGATGTCGCCAACCAGCTGGCCCGAGAGCTCGACATGCGCGACCTCGATGCCGTTGTTTCCCAGCGAGTCGTCCAGCAGCGAGGACTCCTGGAAGCTGGTCGAGACGTCGCTGACCACCGACATCGCCGGGGTGCGCGTGGACAAGGCGCTGCCGCCGATGTGCACGGTGCAGCGGGCCGGCGCCCAGGATGGCGGCGACACCTCGTAGGTGACGCAGTAGTCGATCGCCGCTTCGTCGAACTGGTCGGCACGATTGGCCAGGCGCAATGCGTCGAGCCGGGTCTGCCAGAACGCCGGGTCGGCGTCGCGCATGCCGGTCGGGGCCGATTCCTGCAGGATCTGGAACAGCCGCTCGCCACCGATCCAGCGCATCTCCAGTGCCTGCCCGGCCCAGAGCCGGAACAGCGACGACAACTGCATCGCGGCTTCGGCGTCGATCAGGCGCAGCGCGTTCCAGTCGAAGACCCAGGGCAGCGGCATCTGCAGCGTCTGCGAGCGCAACCGGGCCACCGACTCGATGTCCAGGATCTCCGGTGCCAGCCAGCCGACGTCGTTGGAGCTGCTCTTGCCGGAGCCGCCGCCGTGGGTGAGGACCCCATCGTCGGCGATCGCGTCGGCGACCAGCTTGGGCAGCGAGTACCACTGCGGCGCCGACCAGCCGAACTGCTGCGCATAGTCGACCGCCAGGATCTCGAACTGCTGCTGCAGACCGGTCGCCCGATACAGGTCGAACAGCACCAGCCAGGTCTCGGCATGCTGGGAGCGGTTGCCGCCCGGGCCCGTGAGGCTGCGCAAGGCGCTTTCGCACTGGTTGAAGTCAGCGTTGGCGAACGCGATCACCGCTTCGTCGAGTTCGGGGTCGTGAACGACTTCGCTGACCTCGACCGCAAAAGGATTGCTGAAGTCGCCCGTGGCGTTGATGGTGGTGTTTCCCGTGGGCGGTGCAATGGCCTGGGGAGGCGTCGCCAGTGTGCTGGCAAACGACACCGAGGTCAGCGGAGACAGCGGCGGCAGGTTGCTCGCCATCTGAACCGGTGCCGGCGCGGTATTGCCCGCCGTCCGCGGTCGCGGTGCGGCCGGTTGCGGTCCCGGGGCGGGTCGAGGGGCGGAGCTTCCTAGCCCGAAGCCGTCGCTGTCCTGGAAGCCGCTGCGAGCCGGTGGTGGTCGGCGGTCGCTCTCGAAACCAAGATCGCGCTCAGCGGCAGGGCTCGGGCCCCGGGTGTACTGCGCGCCCCCGTCGCGAGGCGCGCCAGGCCGAGGCGCTGCGGGCTCGCCAGGGGTTCCCCGGCGGTTGCCGCCGGTGAAGCCGCTTTCGCCGACCATCTGCTGTTCGATCTCGTCGATCTTGGCCTTGACCCCGGAGTCGGGCCGGGCGGTCCGGCTGTCGCCAGGGCGGGCTTCTGAATCGTCCAGCCGAGATGAACTGCCGAGAGCAGCCAATTGCTCGGGGGTCAGGCCTTCCCGGCGGATCTTGCGCAGCACATCGAACTCGCGCTTGCGGACAAAGTCGTTGCGCCGCTTGCGCTCGATCATCGCCTTGAGCTCGGACTTCTCAAGGTCCAGTTCGCGGGCATCTTCCGGGGCCTGGCCGAGCTCGGTCCATTGCGTCGTCGGGTTCGCGACGAAACGCACGACCTTGCGAAAGAAGCTCGGGTTGTTCTCGGCCATGTCCGGTCGATGGTAGCCGGGCGCGGGCCGCTTGCGGCGCCGGTCCCGCCAAAGCGTGTTTCAGCCGAACATCTTCTGCTTCATCTCGCGGCGCTGCTGTGCCTCGAGAGAGAGCGTGGCGGTCGGGCGCGCGAGCAGGCGTGGAAGACCGATCGGCTCGCCGGTTTCGTCGCAATAGCCGTACTCGCCGGTGTCCAGGCGGGTGATCGACTGCGAGATCTTCTTCAACAGCTTGCGCTCGCGGTCGCGAGTGCGCAGCTCAAGCGCATGCTCTTCCTCGATCGTCGCCCGATCCGCCGGATCGGGGACGATCGAGGTGTCCTCGCGCAGGTGCTCGGTCGTGTCCTCGGCGTTGTTCAGCAGGTCGGCCTTCTGCTGCTCCAGTCGGGCCCGGAAGAAGTCGATCTGCTTCTCGTTCATGTACTCCGACTCTGGCATCGCCAGAAGCTCGGCTTCGCTCAGCTCGCGCCCGGGCTTGGTCTTCCAGGCGCCGGACGGCGCCTTGGACTCGGCCTTTGCCGCTTTGACCGGGGCAGAAGCCGGCGCTTTCTCGACGGCCTTCTCGGCTGTCTTGGGTGCGGACGCGTCCGCGGTCTTGTCGATCTTGGCCGGCGCTGCGGCAGCGGCTTTGGCCGCGGGCTTGCTCAAGGGATTCTCCTGCACTGACGAGGGCACGTGGCCGGATTGGGGACCCTCGAAGCGGCGCGGATTGTAGCCACGGGACGGGCCCGGCCGGCGCCCCTCAAACGAGGCACTGTTCCAGGCCCTGAAGAAGCACGTCGCGCGGGAGGTCGATGCCGATGAAGACCATCTTGCTGGTCTTGTCCTCGCCCGGAGCCCACTTCGGGCCGAGGTCGCTGCCCATCAGCTGATGAACGCCCTGGAACACGACCTTGCGGTCGCTGCCCTTCATGTTCAGCACGCCCTTGTAGCGCAACATCTTCGGGCCGTAGACCTGGACGATGGCGCCCAGGAAGTCCTCCAGCTTGGCGGGGTTGAAGGCCCGCTTGCTTCGGAAGACGAAGCTCTTCACGTCGTGCGGGGTTGAAGGCCCGCTTGCTTCGGAAGACGAAGCTCTTCACGTCGTCGTCGTGTACGTGGTGATGCGGGTGATCGCAGTGCTCGCCGTGTTCGTGGCCGTCGTGATCGTGGTGGGCGTGGTGGTCGTGGCCATGGTCATGCCCATGGTCGTGGGCCTTGGCGTGGCCGTCGCCACTGAGGAAATCGGGGTCGATGTCCAGTGTCGCGCTGAGGTTGAAGCCCTTGAGGTCGAAGACCTCGCTGATCGGCACCTCGCCGAAATGGACCTTGCGCTGCCCGGCGCGCGGGTTCATGTGCTTGATCCGGTGCGCCAGTGCATCCAGCGCGGCCGGCTCGACGAGTTCGCTCTTGCTGATGAAGATCTGGTCGGCAAAGCCGACCTGGCGCCGCGCCTCCTGGCGCTGGTCGAGCTGGCCCTCGGCGTGCTTGGCGTCGACCAGCGTCAGGATCGAATCGAGCAGGTAGCTTTCGGCGATCTCGTCGTCCATGAAGAAGGTCTGCGCCACGGGGCCCGGGTCGGCCAGGCCGGTGGTCTCGATGACCACGCGGTCGAAGGCCAGTTCGCCCTTGCGCCGCTTCTCGGCCAGTTCCGCCAGCGTGCTGCGCAGGTCTTCGCGGATGGTGCAGCAGACGCAGCCGTTGCTCATCTGGATGATCTGCTCGTTCGTGTCGGCGACGAGGATCTCGTTGTCGATGTTCTCCTCGCCGAACTCGTTCTCGATCACGGCGATCTTCTGGCCATGGGCCTCGGACAGCACCCGCTTGAGCAGCGTGGTCTTGCCCGAGCCGAGGAAGCCGGTCAGGATGGTGGCGGGGATCAGGGCCATGGCGGTGGGTTCGGACGTGTGATGTAACAGCGCGATGTAGGGGCGGCAGGGCCGGGACTCAAGCCGCCGCCGGCGGTGCCCAGACCGGGAGCCGCGGCAGCAGCGCCCGGTATGGTGCCAGCAGCAGTGCCGCCATCGTGGCCTTGACGGCGAGGTCGCCCGTGGCGAGCATGACCCAGTTCATGTCGGTGCCGGCGAACGCGAGCGAGAAGAACACCGCGGTGTCCAGGGTGCTGGCAACCAGCGAGCCGATCAGGGGCGCCTTCCACCAGGTGGCAAGGCGCCAGCGGTTGAAGACCGCGATGTCCAGCACCTGGGCGACGATGAAGGCGCATCCCGAGGCCAGTGCGATGCGCGGGTCGGCGAGCCACAGCGACAGCAGCACCGCCAGCAGGAACCCGGTCCAGGCGACCCGGCGCGCCACCTGTGGGCCGAGTGCGCGGTTGGTCAGGTCGCAGACCAGGAAAACCAGGGGGTAGCTGAAGGCGCCCCAGGTCAGCCAGGCGTTGATCGGGAACATCACCAGCACATTGGACAGCGCAATCACGGCGGCCATGGCGAGCACCGAGGCGACGGCCAGGCGGCGAAGTCCGGGGTCGGCGGGGAGCAGGGCGAGCACGGAGTTCATGAGCAGAGACGGGCTGACGGGCAAACCGCGGATTGTCCCCCACCGGGCGCAGGGTATGCTTCGTGCCCTCTTGGGCTACAGGGGCGCGCTGGCGTGTCCGAACCTCCGTCTCATCGCGCCGGGCGCGCGGCTCCCGCGGCCGACCCCGGCGAAAAGCGCTCGTTTTTCGGGCGCCTTGTCGAATTCGTATCTCCCGGTCCCGACACCAAGGACGAGCTCATCGAGAGCTTCGCCGACGCCGAGCAGCGCGAGCTGATCGAGCCGGAGTCGCGTGTGATGCTGGAGGGCGTTCTCCGGATGGCTGACATGACCGCCGGTGACGCGATGGTCGCCGCGCCGCGAATGGACCTGCTGGACATCGCCGCCGACTACGACGAATTGCTGGCGCTGGTGATCGAAACGGCGCATTCGCGCTTCCCGGTCTTCGACGGCAGCCGGGACAACGTCATCGGCATCCTGATGGCCAAGGACCTGCTCAAGCTCCAGCGCAGCCCGGACCTGAACCTGCGCACGCTGCTGCGGCCGGCCGTCTTCGTGCCCGAGAGCAAGCGGCTGCCGGACCTGCTGCGCGAGTTCCGCAGCAACCGCAACCACTTGGCGATCGTGATCGACGAGTTCGGCAACACCGCCGGTCTGATCACCATCGAGGACGTTCTCGAGGAAATCGTCGGCGAGATCGAGGACGAGTTCGACGAGCGCGACCGCGAGAACGGCATCGTCACGCTGGCCGACGGTGCGCAGCGCGTGGCCGGCGACACCACGATCTCGGCCGTCAATGCCGCCTTCGGTACCCGGCTGTCTGAAGACGAGTTCGACACCATCGGCGGGCTTGTCGCGCAGGAATTCGGCCGCGTGCCGCGGCGCGCCGAGGCGGTGGAGATCGGCGGCCTGCGTTTCGTCGTGATGATCACGCGCGGAGGCGCGGTGCGCTGGTTCCGCGTCGTCCGCGTGGCTGGGGCCCAGGGCGGCGACGCGGCGGATGAGGACTGAACGAGGCAGGACCCTGTCGCGTTGGCCCGGGGCCGTCGAGGCGGCGATGCTCCTGGGGCTGGGTGCTGCCATGACGCCGGCTTTTGTCCATACGGCCTGGGCCTGGCCGCTGGCCGTGCTGGCACCGGCGATCCTGGTCTGGTGGCTGGGCAAGCGTGCCCGCAACGAGTGGCGCCGCGCGGCGCTTGGCGGCTGGCTGTTCGGCATTGGCTGGCTCGCCGCGGGCACCTGGTGGCTGTTCGTCAGCATGCACCGCTATGGCGGCCTGCCGGCGCCTCTGGCGGTTCTGGCGGTGCTGGCGCTGGCAGCGGCGTTGTCGCTGTACCTCGCCGCGGCAGCGGCCGCCTGGGTGCGCTGGCGGCGGCAGCGGCCGCCTGGGTGCGCTGGCGGCCGGGGTCGCCTTGGGCGGATGCAGGCGCCTGGGCTGCGCTGTGGCTGCTGGCCGAGCTGGCGCGGGGCGTCTTGTTCACCGGTTTTCCCTGGGTTGCGAGCGGGTACGCGATGGTCGACTCTCCGCTGGCCGACCTGGCGCCTTGGATCGGCGTCTACGGCATCGGCGCGGTGCTGGCGTTTGCCGCCGCAGCCCTGGCCCGGCTGGCCGGACCGCATCTGGCAAAGACCGCCGGCCCGGCCGTGGTCGCGGTGTTGGCCTTCGTGGCGCTGGCGGTGCTGCCGGTGGCGAGCTTCACGCGCAGCACGGGCGAACTCGACGTGGCATTGCTCCAGACGGCGGTCAAGCAGGACGAGAAATTCGTGCTCGACCGACTGCCGGAGACCCTGGGCTGGGTCGGCGCCGAGATCGTCAAGAGCCCCGCCGCGCTGACCCTGGCGCCCGAGACCGCGGTGCCGCTGCTGCCGTCGCAACTGGAGGACTTCGCGCCCGGGTATTGGCCGGGCCTCGTGCAGCACTTTCCGGCCGGCGGCGCGCGCGTGGCCCTCGTCGGAAAGCCCCTGGGCTCGTTCAGCGAGGGCTACACCAACTCCGTCGTCGCTCTGGGTACGGCCGCCCCCTACCGCTACGACAAGCATCATCTGGTGCCGTTCGGTGAGTTCGTGCCTTGGGGCTTCCGCTGGTTCGTGCGGATGATGAACATCCCGCTCGGCGACTTCAGTCGCGGCCGGGTCGATTCGCCTTCGCTGGCGTTTGCCGGACAGCGGATCGCGCCCAACATCTGCTACGAGGACCTGTTTGGCGAGGAGCTCGCGGTGCGCTTCGTCGACCCTGCCAATGCGCCGACGGTGCTGGCCAATCTCAGCAACATCGCCTGGTTCGGCGACACCGTGGCGATCGAGCAGCACCTGAACATCACACGGCTGCGCACGCTGGAGCTGCAACGGCCGATGCTGCGCGCCACCAACACCGGGGCGACGGCGATCGTCGACCACGGCGCCAGGGTCATCGCGATGCTCAAGCCGCAGACCCGTGACGTGCTGACCGGCAAGGTCGAGGGCCGCGACGGTGTCACGCCCTACGCCGCCTGGGCGGGCCGCTTCGGCTTGTGGCCCCTGGGGTTGGCGGTGCTGGTGGTCCTGGCGGGCGCGCTGGCGGCCGGGCGACACCGGGCTTGACGCCGCGTCGCGGCGCTCGGCGGGCGGGGGCGGCCCGTAAACTCGCGGGCTTCTTGTGCCCAGGTGAGAGTGCCGCGTTCCGATGCTGAGTTTCCAGCAGATCATCCAGACGCTCCAGGACTACTGGGGCCGCCAAGGCTGCGCCTTGCTGCAACCCTATGACATGGAGGTCGGCGCCGGCACCAGCCACACCGCGACCTTCCTGCGGGCCCTCGGGCCCGAGCCCTGGCGTGCCGGCTATGTGCAGCCCAGCCGCAGACCCAAGGACGGCCGCTACGGCGAGAACCCCAACCGGCTCCAGCACTACTACCAATACCAGGTGGTGCTCAAGCCGGCGCCGGCCGACATCCTGGAGCTCTACCTGGCCAGCCTCGAGGCACTGGGCTTCGACCTCAAGGCCAACGACGTGCGCTTTGTCGAGGACGACTGGGAGAACCCGACGCTCGGTGCCTGGGGTCTGGGCTGGGAGGTCTGGCTCAATGGCATGGAGGTGACGCAGTTCACCTACTTCCAGCAGGTCGGCGGCATCGACTGCAAACCCATCACCGGCGAGATCACCTACGGGCTGGAGCGCCTGGCGATGTACCTGCAGGGCGTCGACAACGTCTACGACCTGGTATGGACCGAAGGGCCCCAGATCGGGAAGGAAGGCAAGCTCTTCTACCGCGACGTCTACCACCAGAACGAGGTCGAGCAGAGCACCTACAACTTCGAGCACAGCGACGTCGAGTTCCTGCTCGGTGCCTTTGCCGCCCACGAGCGCCAGGCCCAGGTCCTGATGCAGCAGCAGCTGGCGCTGCCGGCCTACGAGCAGGTGCTGAAGGCGGCGCACAGCTTCAACCTGCTCGACGCCCGCGGCGCGATCAGCGTCACCGAGCGCGCCGCCTACATCGGCCGGATCCGCAACCTGGCGCGCAGCGTCGCCCAGAGCTACCTCGACAGTCGCGCCCGGCTCGGCTTCCCGATGGCCCCCCGGCCCTGGGCCGACGACGTGCTCGCGCAACTCGCGAGGAAAGCGGCATGAGCCCGAACGCCGATCCCGTGGTGGCGCCGCTGCTCGTCGAGCTGCGGGTCGAGGAACTGCCGCCCAAGGCGCTGAACAAGCTCGGCGATGCGTTTGCGCAGGGCCTGCGCGCCGCCCTCGCCGCCCAGGGCCTGTGTGCCGCGGACGCTGCCTTCGAGCCGTTTGCCAGCCCGCGCCGGCTGGCGGTGCGCATTTCCGATGTCCGGATCCGCGCCGCTGACCGCGCCCAGGCCCACAAGCTGATGCCGGTGACCGTGGGCCTGGACGCCACCGGCGCCCCCAGCGCGGCCTTGCTGAAGAAGCTCGCCGCGATCGGGGCCCCACCCGATGCGGCAGCCGGACTGCAGCGTGTCGGCGAAGGTAAGGCCGAGACCCTGGTCTGGAACAGCACGCTGGCCGGCGCGACGCTCGCCGCCGGCCTGCAGACGGCGCTGGCCGAAACCCTGACCCGGCTGCCGATCCCCAAGCTGATGAGCTACCAGCTGGCCGACGGCTGGAGCAGCGTGCAGTTCGTGCGCCCGGCGCATGGCCTTGTGGCCCTGCACGGGGCCGAGGTCGTCGACGTGACCGCGCTCGGCCTGGTCTCCGGCCGGACCACGCAGGGCCATCGTTTCGAGGCCGCGGCGGCCGAGATCGAGATCGCCGATGCCCGGCTGTACGAGTCGGTGCTTGCCGGGCAGGGTGCCGTGATCGCCGGATTCGCCGAACGCCGTGCCGAGATCGAGCGCCAGCTGAAGGCTGCTGCGACCGCGCAGGGGCTGGTGCCGGTCACCGACGCCGCGCTGCTGGACGAGGTGACGGCGCTGGTCGAGCGGCCGAACGTGCTGCTGTGCCGCTTCGAGCGCGAATTCCTGGCGGTGCCGCCGGAGTGCCTGATCCTGACGATGAAGGCCAACCAGAAGTACTTTCCGCTGCTCGACGGCGACGGTCGCCTGACCGAGAAGTTCCTGGTCGTGTCCAACATCCGCCCCGCCGACCCGGTGCATGTGGTGCAGGGCAACGAACGTGTCGTCAGGCCGCGCCTGGCCGACGCGAAGTTCTTCTTCGACCAGGACCGCAAGAAGCCGCTGCACGACCGCGTCGCCGGCCTGGACCGGGTGGTCTACCACGGCAAGCTCGGCAGCCAGGGCGAGCGCATGCAGCGTGTGGTGGCGATCGCCCGCGCGATCGGCACACAGCTCGGTGGCGAGGTGCTCGCGGCGCAGGCGGCTCAGGCCGCGCATCTGGCCAAGGCCGACCTGTTGACCGACATGGTCGGCGAGTTCCCCGAACTGCAGGGGATCATGGGGGCCTACTACGCGCGCCATGATGGTCTCCCCGAGGCCATTGCCGATGCCATCGAGGACCACTACAAGCCCCGCTTCTCGGGCGACGCGCTGCCGCGTGGCACGGTGGGCCTGGTCGTGGCGCTGGCCGACAAGCTGGAGACGCTGGCCGGGCTCTTTGGCATCGGCCAGGTGCCGACCGGCGACAAGGACCCGTTTGCGCTGCGCCGCCATGCATTGGGTGTGTTGCGCATGCTGATGGAGCGAGCGTTGCCGCTCGCCCTGCCCGATCTGGTGGCCAGCGCCTTTGCCGCGCTTGAAGGCCTGCCGGCCGTCCAGCCCGAGCGCGCGGGCGACCTGCTGGCCTTCTTCCACGACCGCCTGACCGGCCTGTTGCGCGACCAGGGCTACAGCGCGCAGGAGGTCGACGCCGTGGTCGCGCTGCGCCCGTCCTGGGGCGAGATCCCGCAGCGGCTGGCCGCTGTTCGGGCGTTTGCCGCCTTGCCCGAAGCCCCTGCATTGGCGGCGGCGAACAAGCGCGTCGGCAACATCCTCAAGAAGCTCGCCGAAGCCGATGCGGCTGAGGTGGCGAATGCGCCGGTCGACGCCGCGCGGCTGCACGAGCCCGCCGAACAGGCCTTGGCGGCGGCGCTGGCCGAGGTGGCTGCACGCGCCGATGCTGCCTTCGAGCGGGGCGATCACGCCGCGTCGCTGCAGGCGTTGGCGGCCCTCAAGGTGCCGGTCGACGCGTTCTTCGACGCCGTGATGGTCAATGCCGACGACCCCGGCCTGCGCCGCAACCGCCTGGCGCTGCTGGCCGCGTTGCACCGTGCCATGAACCGCGTCGCGGACCTCTCGCGGCTCGCGGCCTGAGCGCCCGAGAGTCCTCCACCGCCAACCCTGGACACGCGCGACCATGCACCATGTCAAGCTCGTGATCCTGGGCCGCGACGGCATCCTCAATGTCTTCCGCGAGGACCATGTCAAGTCGCCCGAGGAATGGGAGCCCATTCCCGGCGCGCTGGAGGCCGTGGCGCGGCTGAACCATGCCGGCTGGCACGTGGTGGTGGCCACCAACCAGAGTGGCATCGGCCGCGGCATGATCGACATGAGTTCCGTCAACGCTGTCCATGCCCACATGAATCGTCAGCTGCAGCAGGCCGGGGGGCGGCTGGACGCCGTGTTCCTGTGTCCCCACGCACCGGAAGACGGGTGCGACTGCCGCAAGCCCAAGCCTGGCCTGCTGCTGGACATCGGGCGCCGCTACGGGGTCGACCTGTCCCAGGTGCCCGTGGTCGGCGACACCGCACGCGACCTCATCGCCGCGGCTGCCGCCGGCTGCGAGCCGCACCTGGTGCGCACCGGACGTGCCGCGGCGCTCGACGCGGCGGCCCTGGTCGCTTTGCACGAGCCCGTTGCTGGCGCTCGCGTTCACGCCCATCTGGCGGCATTCGTCGACCACCTTCTCCAACGCGAGAACCTGCCCGACTCCGCCGTTGGCGCGTTGCAGGGCTGACGCTGCCATGAAGCCGATCTGGGCGTTGCGTTCGCTGCTCTACGTGCTGTGGATGACGGCCACGGTGGTGCCCTGGGGCCTGCTGATGCTGTTGCTGTCGATCGTCGTGCGGGGTGAGAGGCTCTACTGGCCGACGATGCAATGGCTGCGCATGGCGATGTGGGGCGCGCGCGCGATCTGCGGCATCCAGCCGCGGGTGCGGGGCCTGGACAACCTGCCCACGGCGGCTCAGCAGCGCCATGCGGTGGTGCTGGCCTCCAAGCACCAGAGCACCTGGGAGACCTTCTTCTACCCGACGCTGATGCCGCACCCGCTGGCCTATGTGTTCAAGCGGGAGTTGCTGTACGTCCCGTTCTTCGGCTGGGCGATGGGCCGGCTGGACATGATCCACATCGACCGCAGCAAGCGTGCCGAGGCCTGGAACAAGGTCGCCGAGCAGGGCCGGCGCCTGGCGGCCGAGGGCGTGTGGGTCATCATGTTTCCGGAAGGCACCCGAACCGAGCGGGGCAGCCAGGGCATTTACAAGAGCGGTGCCGCTCGACTCGCCATCGCCACCGGCGTGCCGATCGTGCCGATCGCGACCACCAGCGCCCGCTGCTGGCCGCGCAAGAGCTTCCTGCTGCGGCCGGGCGTGGTGGACGTGTCGATCGGCAAGCCCATCGACAGCAGCGGACGCGAGCCCGAGGAACTGATGCGCGAGGTCGAGATCTGGATCGAGGCCGAGATGCGCCGCCTGGACCCCGACGCCTACCCCGCGGCGGCAGATTCCGCCGAGGTCCACCCCCAGGCAAGTCCTGCGGTGCCCGCGCGGCCGCGCTGAATCACAATCGCCGCCCATGCCTCGCCCGAGTCATGCCGACACCCCGGGCCTCCAGCTGTCTCTGTTCGACAGCCCGCCCGAGCCCACCGCTGGCAAGACGCCGGCCGTCGGGCTGTCGGCGCCGCCGACTCCGCCGACTCGGCCGACTCCAAAGCCGACCTTGCCGGTGGTCCCGGCCGCTCAGGCCGACGCCCCGACGCCACCTTCCCTCGCGCCGACCCCCGGGCGGTCGACGCGCAGCCTGCTCGTCGGCGAGCACCGCATCCATTACGAACTGCGGCGTGCGCGCCGGCGCAGCATCGGCTTCACGATCGGACCGGACGGCCTGACCGTCAGTGCGCCGCGCTGGGTCGGTCAGGGCGACATCGAAGGCGCCCTGCGCGAGAAGGCAACCTGGATCCTGCGCAAGCTGCACCGAAGGCGCCCTGCGCGAGAAGGCAACCTGGATCCTGCGCAAGCTGCACGAGCAGAATGAGCGACAGCGCCGCGTCCAGGCAGCACGTGTGCAATGGCGCGACGGCACCACTCTGCCCTACCTCGGCGAGCCGGTGGTGGTGGTGATCGACCCGCGCGTCACCGAGCCGACACTCAACACCCGGGGCGAGGCCCTGCCCGGCCTGCCGCGGCTGACCTTGCACCTGCCCCTGCCGCAGTGGGCCACGCCCGAGCAACTGCGCGACGTGGTGCAAAGCTGGCTGCAGCGCCAGGCCCGCCAGCTGTTCGAACAGCGTTGCGCCCACTTTGCAGCCCAGCTCGGTGTCCGCGTCAAGCGGCTGCGCCTGAGCTCGGCGCAGACCCGCTGGGGCAGCGCCAGCGTCGACGGCACGATCCGGTTGAACTGGCGCCTGATCCACTGCGCCCCGGCCATGGTGGACTACGTCGTGGCCCACGAGCTGGCCCACCTGCGCGAGATGAACCACAGTCCGGCGTTCTGGGATGTGGTGCGCGCAGTGCTGCCGGGTTTCGAGCCGGTGCGCGAGCGGCTCCGGCACGAGGTCCTGCCGAGCCTGGAGTGAGGCTCTCCAGCGGCCTCAGCCGCGCGACAGTTCACGCGACAGGAAGGCCCGTGCCCAGGCCCAATCGCGCTTGACGGTGGCCAGCGAGACGTCCAACAGCGTGGCGATCTCGTCGAGTTCGAAGCCGCCGAAGAAGCGCATCTCGACGATCTGGGCAGAGCGGGGATCGACGCTTTCGAGCACCAGCAGGCTGTCGTGGACCGCGATCAGGTCGCGGTCGGGTGGCTGGCCGATCTCCTCGAGCGCCCCCAGCGTCAGGGCCACCGCGTCGACCTGCCGCTTGGCCGCCCGCCGCGCCTGTTCGTGGCTGACCAGGATGCGGCGCATCATCGTCGTCGCCACGGCCAGGAAGTGGGCACGGTTGCGCCACTCGGTGCGTGACTGCTCGGACATCCGGAACCAGGCCTCGTGCAACAGCGACGTGGCATCCAGCGTATGGTCGCTGCGCTCGCGCCGGATCTGCGCCGCGGCGACCTGGCGCAGCTGGGCGTAGAGCCGTTCGAACAGCACCGCCGACACCTCGCTCCCGAGGCCGCCGTGGCGTTCCAGCCAGGCCGTGATCTCCTCAGGGCGACAAAGGGGGTCAGGCAGCGGGCTCATCGGGCCGTGGGGCGCAGCGGTGGAATGTCTCGCATTGTCGGCGGCGCGGGCGCGCCGGGCAGGCCCGGCCGTGTCTAGCATTGCGCGATGAGCGGACCGATGTCACAGCCAGACTCGGCGGCGCAGGCGGGGCCAGCCGGGTATTGGGCGCAGATCCGGGCCCGGTTCGACGAGTTGCAGCCCTTGCCGCCGGCCGAGCGCGACGCGCGCCTGGCCGTGCTGGACAAGGACCCGGCGGCGACGCAGTGGGTCGCCGAGTTGCGTTCCTTGCTGGCCAGCGAGGCCGACGCCACGCAGCAGTTCCTGGCGCCGCAGCACACCGTGCCCGAGGCGCCGGCGGCGCTGCAGGCCGGCCAGTCCCTCGGCCCGTGGCGCCTGGTGCAGCCGCTGGGTGCCGGTGGCATGGGCGAGGTCTGGCGCGCCGAACGTGCCGACGGCGCCTACGAGGGTCAGGCCGCCATCAAGCGGCTGCACAGTCGGCTGCCCTCGGCGGCCGGTGCGGCGCGCTTTGCCGCCGAACGCCGCGCGCTGGCGAGGCTGGAGCACCCGAACATCGCGCGCCTGCTCGACGCCGGCCAGACGCCTGACGGCCAGCCTTACGTCGTGATGGAGCATGTGAGAGGCGAACCCATCGACCGAGCCTGTGCCGGCCGACCGCTGGCCGAGCGGGTGACCTTGTTCCTGCAACTGTGTGATGCGGTGGCCTATGCCCACCGGCAGCTGTTGCTGCACCGCGACCTCAAGCCCGCCAACGTGCTGGTCACCGCTGCCGGCCAGGTCAAGCTGCTGGACTTCGGCATCGCCAAGGTGCTCGATGACGGGGACAGCGCGCTGACCCAAGGCGCTGCCTTGTTCACGCCACGCTATGCCAGCCCGGAGCAGGTGCGTGGCGAGCCGGTCGGCACCGCCACTGACGTCCATGGCCTGGGGGTCCTGCTCTACGGCCTGCTGACCGGACAGCGCCCCTATGGACGCGACGCCGAAGGACCGTTGGCCGTGGCGCAGGCGGTCTTGAACGAAGAGCCGCAGCGCCCCAGCCGAGCCGTGGCCGAGAGCCGCAGCGGCTCCGACGCCGAGGCCCTGGCCGTGACGCCGCGACTGCTGCGGGGCGACCTCGACACCATCGTGCTGAAGGCGCTGCACAAGCGGCCGGCCGACCGCTATGCCAGCGTCGATGCGCTGGCGGCCGACCTGCGGGCCTGGCGTGACGGCTACCCGGTGGCCGCCCGACCGGCGCCCTGGAGCCTGCAGCTGCGCAAGTTCCTCGCCCGCAACCGGCTGTCCGGCGCGCTGGGCGGCCTGGCCGTGCTGCTGCTGGTGGCCGGACTGCTGGCGACCCAGTGGCAGGCGCACCGGGCCGAGCAGGCATTGCGGGTCGCTGAGCGACGCCTGGTCGAGCTGCGCGAGGTGACCCGCCAGATCGTCTTCCGCTACCACGACCAGATCCTGCATCTGCCGGGTGCGGTGGCGGTGCGCGAGTCGCTGCTGGACGACGCGGCGCGCTACCTCGACGGCCTCGCGCGGGAGGCCGCCGGGGACCGCGGCCTGGCGCAGGAGCTGGCGGACACCTATCACCGGCTCTCGGTGCTGCAAGGCGAATCGTTTTCTCCCGGCCAGGAGCGGGTGCAGGCGGCACTGGCCACGGCCACGAAAGCGACCTCGCTCCAGGACGTCTACCTCGACGGCACCAGCGCATCAGCGCTGCAACACGCCGCCGTGGACATGTGGCTGCACCGCGCGACGGTGGAAGCGCGGCTGGGGCGACTTGAGGCCAGCAACGCATCGCTGGCCAGTGCGCGCAAGCGCGTTCGCCAGGCTGCCGAGCGCGGTGCCGACGACGTGCAGCTGCTGTCGCGCCTGGCCACGCTTGAAGGCCGCATCGCGCTGAACCTCGGCTCCAACCTCGCGCAAGCCAACCTCGGCCAAGTCGCCGAGGCCCAGGCGCACTGGGACGAATCGATCCGGCTGTTCGAACGCATTGCCGAGCGTGAGCCCGGGGTGGCGGAGTGGGTGCACCAGCTGGCCTGGGGATGGGTGGGTCGGACGTCGTGGGCCATCGTGACCGGCCGCGCCGACGAAGCGGTGGCCGCAGGCCGGCGCGCCACCGCGCTGCGCGACCGGGCCGCGGCGCTGGCCCCGGGCAATGCCCACTTTTCCCACCAGCGGGCCCTGGTGCGCAACAACCTCGCCACCGCGCTGTCGATGGCCGGTCAGCACGCCGAGGCAGTGTCCTTGCAGCAGGAAGCCATCGCGCTGATCCGCCAGACGGTTGCCGCCGACGCGTCCAACCGATCGGCCGCGCGCGACCTCGTGCTGGTCACGCTGTCTGCGGCTCGACCGCTGCTCGCCCTGGGTCAACGCGAGGCCGCGGGCGCGGCCATCCGGCAGGCGCTTGAAGCTTTCCCGGCCCAGGCCGTGGGTCCGGAGGACTTCTATCTCGCCCGCTGGCGCGCCGAGGCCCTGGTCTGGGCGGCTCGGCTGAGCCGTCCGGAGGCTCCGGCAGAAGCCGCGAAGTCGGCGCGCGACGCAGTCGCACTGATCGAAGGGCTGAACGGCGCTCCCCACGCCGCCCGCCGCTGGGCACTGGGCCAGGCGCGGGGCGAACTGGCACTGGCCTTGCTGGCCGCTGGCGACAGCACCGGCGCCCGCCAGGCGGCCCAGGCGGCTCTCGATGATTGGGGGGACGGTCTGCCGGGCTACTTCGCAACGCAACAGGCCGAACTGCGCGCGCTGCTGGCGCCAGGCTAGGGTCGGCTCGCGCCCTGGATTTCGTTCGCTCCCCGATAGGCGAGGGCTTCCCCCAGGGCCTCCGTCATCAAAACTAGGGATGCCTGTGCGGGGGTGCACCGCAACACTGAATCAGAGCGCTGTCATCCTTCGTTGATCGGATCGCAGGGAGGTGATCAGGGACTCGACGTGGCAGCAACGCACTGCCGAGGTCGAAATGAAATGCAAGGCGGCGGTGCCGCCCAGGGGACTGGGCCGCGCCGCTGTTTTCCCTTGTGCCCAGACTCTGGGCTCAGGCCCCGGTGGTGCTGAAGCGCAGCACGCCGTCGTCGCCGCAGACGCTGCCGATGCGGCCGTCTTCGACCAGTGCGTGCAGGTGGGCCACCGCCTCGCCCATCGCGAAGGTGGTCTGGTGCAGGTCCAGTGGACGACGGAAGAGCAGCGGCAGCAGATCGTGCGCCGACGTCGGGCGCGCCAGGCAGGCGGCCAGGGTGTCGGCCAGTCGGTCGTCGTGGTGCTGTTGCAACTGGGCGATGCGCGTGTGCAGGCCGACAAAGGGTCGTCCGTGCGACGGCAGGACCAGGGTGCGCGCCGGAATGCCGCGCATCGCATGCAGCGAGTCCAGGTACAGCCGAAGCGGGTTGGCCTCGGGCTCGAGGTCGATCACGCTGACGTTGGTCGAGATGCGCGGCAGGACCATGTCGCCCGCGATCAGCACCCCGGCCTCGGCGCCGTGCAGTGCGATGTGCTCGGGCGCGTGGCCATAGCCGGCGATGCAGTGCCATCGCTTGTCCGCCACGCGCAGATCGTGGCCGTCCATGAGGCGCCGGTAGCGCGCCGGCACCTGCGGAACCAGGCTCGCGTAGTGGTTGCGGCGTGCCCGAACCTGGGCCAATGCGGCCTCGTCGACCAGGCCGTGGCGGGCAAAAAACGCCGCGGCCGCTTCGCCGCCGACGCTGGTGGTGGATTCGCTGGCCATGCGCGCGGCACCCCAGTCGGTGGCGCTGATCCACAGCCGGCATTCGCGACCGGGAACGCTCCAGCGATCGCACAGCCAGTGGGCCAGGCCGATGTGGTCCGGGTGCATGTGGGTGACGACCACGCGCAGCACCGGCAGGCCGCCGAGTTCGTCGGCGAAGACCTGTTCCCAGCGGGCGCGGGTATCGGCGTCGTCGATGCCGCAGTCCACGATCGTCCAGCCGCGCCGGCCGTCGAGGGTGTCCTCGAGCAGCCACAGGTTGATGTGGTCCAGCGCGAATGGCAGCGCCATGCGCAGCCAGCGCACGCCCGGTGCCACGGCCAGCGTCCGGCCGGGCGCCGGCAACGCGTCACCAAGCGGAAAGTGCAGGGCCCGTTCGAGTTCGGTGGCGTTGGACATCGGGTTGCGGGACCAAGTGTCGGAACGGCCGATGCTGCCATGGTGGGACGGTCCCGTCGCCGATCGTCGGCACGCGCACGCGATGCAGACCCCCGGACCGTGTCTGGCGGTGAACGCGCAGCGGGTGTATACCCCCGTCCTGGCCCGCATCCGGCGCGTGCCGGTGCACGATGCGCTCAAGGTCCGACGTGTATCGCGACCGTGGCGATCGGCAGAGAGAAGCCGGGATTCATCGACCGTGTTGGATCAACACCGAGGGACATCACCATGAACTCTGCACGTCTGCATCGATCCGCTCTGACCGCCATCGTCGCCCTGATGACCGCCGTTCCGGCTGCGGCCTACACGCTGACACCGTCCGGCGGGTTCACCACGAGCACCGCCGGCGCCGTGACCTTCGCGACGTTCGACGGTTCGACCCCGGTCGACCCGATCTACGCCACGATTTCAGGCGGCTTCGCCAACGGCGGAACCGACCCTGGGGCCGGCGGGAACTGGCTCGGTGCGGGCGGGGGGGCGACTGGCACGATCAACATCGTCTTCACCGGCAACCACAGCTACTTCGGGCTCTATTGGGGTACCAACGACGGCTTCTTCAACAAGGTCGAGATGTTCAACGGGGCCACATCGCTGGGCAGTCTCACCGGCGTACCGGCCAGCCCGAACAGCTTCTGGAACATCAACGCGAGCAACGCTGGCGAAATCTTCAACCGCATCGAGCTCACGGTGAATGGCGCCGGGGGCTGCTGCTTCGAGGTCGACAACCTGGCGGTGATGGCCGTGCCCGAGCCCATGAGCGCCGCCCTGATGGGGCTGGGCGTTGTCGGGATCGGCGCCTGGCGGCGTCGCGCCCGAGGCTGAGGACTTCAGGCGAGAGACTGCGCGGCCGGGCGCGTCACGACGCCTTGGGGCATGGCGTCGTGAGCACGGCCGTCGCCTATGATTTCCTCGATCCGGGCGCCCTCAAGCGAGAGGCCGCCCGCGCGCGAATCATCGGAGACCCGACATGAACCTGCCCGGCCTGGACTTCCAACTCGGCGAAGACATCGACGCGCTGCGCGATGCCGTGCGCGCCTTTGCCGACGCCGAGATCGCGCCGCGCGCGGCCGAGATCGACGCGAGCGACCAGTTCCCGATGGAGCTGTGGCGCAAGATGGGCGAGCTTGGCGTGCTCGGCATCACCGTGCCCGAGGAGTACGGCGGCGCCGGCATGGGCTACCTGGCGCACATGGTGGCGATGGAGGAGATCAGCCGCGCCAGCGCCAGCATCGGCCTGAGCTACGGTGCCCACAGCAACCTGTGCGTCAACCAGCTCAAGCGCAACGGAACCGAGGCGCAGAAGCGCCGGTACCTGCCCAGGCTGATCAGCGGCGAACACGTCGGCGCGCTGGCGATGAGCGAGCCCGGCGCCGGCTCGGACGTGATCTCGATGAAGCTGCGTGCCGAGGAACGCGGCGGCGTCTATGTGCTCAACGGCAGCAAGATGTGGATCACCAACGGCCCGGATGCCGACACCATGGTGGTCTACGCCAAGACCGACCCGGCGATGGGCGCTCGCGGCGTCACCGCCTTCATCGTCGAGAAGGGCATGCCCGGCTTCAGCACGGCGCAGAAGCTCGACAAGCTCGGCATGCGCGGCAGCCACACCGGCGAGATGGTGTTCAAGGACGTCGAGGTGCCGGCCGAAAACGTGCTCGGCGTCGTCGGGGGCGGCGCGAAGGTGCTGATGAGCGGGCTGGACTACGAGCGCGCCGTGCTCGCTGCCGGGCCCATCGGCATCATGCAAGCGGTGATGGACAACGTCGTGCCCTACATCCACGACCGCAAGCAGTTCGGCCAGAGCATCGGCGAGTTCCAGCTGATCCAGGGCAAGGTGGCCGACATGTACACCGTGCTGCAGGCCGGCCGCGCCTTCTGCTACACCGTGGGCAAGAACCTCGACAAGCTCGGCGCCGAACACGTGCGCCAGGTCCGCAAGGACTGCGCCAGCGTCATCCTGTGGTGCGCCGAGAAGGCCACCTGGATGGCCGGCGAGGGCATCCAGATCTTCGGCGGCAACGGTTATATCAACGAGTACCCGCTGGGTCGCCTGTGGCGCGACGCCAAGCTCTACGAGATCGGCGCCGGCACCAGCGAGATCCGCCGCATGCTGATCGGCCGCGAGCTGTTCGCCGAGACGATGTGAGCCTTGCGATGGCGAGCCTCCCGACCCTTGGCCACCTGCCGGGGGAGATCTCGGTCGCGGACTTCGATGCGCTGCACGACGACCCCGCGGCGTGGCGTGCCGTGGTGGCGTCGATTGCGGCCGAGCATGGCAGTGCCGGAGTCGAGCCCATCGAGGAAGGCACGGTGCTGGTGGCCCGCATCGACGGGCAGCGCATCCTCAAGCTCTATCCGCCTTTCCTGCGTGACCACTTCGAGTTCGAGTGCGCGATGCTCGCGGCCTTGCAGGGTCGCCTCGCGCTGCCGACGCCGCAGCTTCTGGCCACCGGCACGCGTGACGGCTGGCCCTACCTGGTGATGAGCCGTCTGGTGGGCGAGCCGCTGACCGCCAGCTGGCCGCGGATGGACGAAGACCATCGCCTGGCGCTGCTGGACGCCCTGGGCGCACTGGCGGCGCAGGTGCACGCTTTGCCGGTCGGCGACGTGGTCCAGCGGGCGCCCGACTGGGCCGTGTTTGTCCAAGGCCAGCGCGAGCGCTGCGGGGGGCGCCAGCAGCGCACCGGACTGCCGCCGCACCTGTTGGCGCAGCTGCCGGACTTCATCGCCGGCGCGTTGCCCGAGGGACCGCCGGTGCTGCTGACGGGCGAGTACACGCCGTTCAATCTGTTCACGGTCGACAACCGCCTGGCGGCGATGTTCGATTTCGGGGACGGCCTGGTCGGCCCGCGCGAGTACGACTGGCTGGGCCCGCTGTGCTTCCTGGCCGCCGGCGATGCCCGGCGTTGCGCCCGCTTCATGCACGGCTACGGCGCCGCGCTGGACCCTGGGTCGAGGCTGCGGTTGCTGAGGATGCTGCTGCTGCACCGCTACAGCAACCTGCCGGCGCAGATCGCCCACCCGGGCTGGCAGCAGGCGGCCACGTTCGAAGACCTGGCCGCGTCGATCTGGCCCCTTTGACCTTGAGACGGCGAGACCGACCGACACCCGGATGACCGAACCCCTGGACCCCTCGCCGATCACGCTGCCGCTGGCCGGCTGGACGATGCGCGCATGGCGCGAGTCCGACGTGGCGCAGCTGGCGTGCATCGCCGACGATGAGCGCATCGCCGCCTGGATGAGCGACACCTGGCCTCACCCCTACACCGAGGCCGATGCGCGCTGGTGGGTGTCCGAGGGACAGTTCGCGATGGGCACGAGCTGGGCCCTGTGCCAGGACGATGTCGCCCAGGGGGGCGCCGGCCTGCATCCGCAAGGCGGGTTCCAGCGCTGCAACGTCGAGGTCGGCTGGTGGCTGACGCCCGACTGCTGGGGCCAGGGCGTGGTGCCGGCGGCCGCGCGGGTGCTGCTCGAACGCAGCTTTGCCGATGCCGCCGTGCACCGGGTCTTCGCACCCATTCATGCCGGCAACACCCGCTCGATGCGGGTCGCCGAGAAGATCGGCATGCGGCTCGAATCGGTGCAGCCGATGAGTGCCTACAAGCGCGGCCGCGTGATCGAGCGGCACCTGTGGGCGTCCTACCGGACCTGACCGGACCTGACCGCGACACGACCATGCCCCACCGCCTGCGCGACCTGCTCGCCAAGAACCAGCTCTGGGCCGAGGGTGTTGAAGCCGCGCGGCCGGGCTTCTTCACGGGCTTGCTGCAGCAGCAGGCGCCGCAGTACCTGTGGATCGGCTGCGCCGACAGCCGGGTGCCGGCCAACGAGATCCTGGGCCTCTTGCCGGGTGACGTCTTCGTGCACCGCAACGTCGCCAACGTCGTCGTGCACAGCGACCTGAACGCCTTGTCGGTGATGCAGTACGCGATCGACCAGCTGCACGTGCGGCACATCATGGTCGTCGGCCACTACGGCTGCGGCGGCGTCACGGCGGCGCTTCGCGGCCTGCGGATCGGCCTGGCCGACAACTGGCTTCGCCACGTGCACGACGTGCGCAACAAGCACCGCGCCTGGCTGGAGGCCATTGCCGACGAGGACGTGCGGCTGATGGCGCTGTGCGAGCTGAACGTCCTGGAGCAGTCGCTGAACTGCTGCGAAACCACGGTGGTCCAGGACGCCTGGGCCCGCGGCCAGAGCGTGGTCGTGCACGGCTGGGTCTACGGGCTGCACAACGGCCTGTTGCAGGACCTGGAAATGACCGCCCGCGACGCCTCCGAGGTGGGTCCGGCCTACGAGCGCGCGCTGGTGGCGCTGAAGGCCCGCTGGTCGGCGGAGACGGCCGCCTTGGCCTGAACGGGTCGCGCCAGCTTCAGCGCAGCCGGCCGACGTACTTGCGCGCCGGCACGGGTGGCGGGCTGGGCGCCGGAGTGGCCGCAGGCGGGTCGGCATGTGCCGGGGCGCCCGATCGGACGATGGGCGGCCCGAGCGGGCTGGTCGGCGATGTGGACTGGAACTCGCGGGGTGTCGGCGACGAGCGCAGCGCCCCTGCAGGGCCCTTGCCGATGTCGATCAAGCGCTGGCGCAGCTGGCTGGCGTAGGTCTGGAGCCGGGGCTCGCTCGAGTTGAGCGCCGAGTCGAGAATCGCATCGCGATAGCCGCTGTCGCCAAAAAACGTGGTCGGGTCGACCCGAAGCGAGAACTCTCGCTGCACCAGCGGCAACATGCGGATCAGCAGGCCCATGGCCTGGGTGTCGGTGGTGCTCATCGGCGTCTGTCGAAAGTGCCTCTTGGAAGCCGGCCGGTGCGGTACCCGCTCAGGTGTCCAGCGACTCGCCGTGCTGGGCGATGTCCAGGCCCTCGCGCTCGGCCTCCGGCTTGACGCGCAAGCCGATGATGGCCCGCAGCACGACCGCGATCAATGCCGTGGCGGCGGCGACATAAGCGGCGACGACCAGCGCCCCGAAGGTCTGGATGCCGACCTGGGCCATGGGATTGACGACCTGGGACGCGAACAGCCCCGTGAGCACCGTGCCGGCAAAGCCGGCCACACCATGCAGGCCGAAGACATCGAGCGAGTCGTCGTAGCCAAGCTTCTGCTTGAGCCAGGTGGCGGCAAACCAGCAACCGGCCGACCCGGCCAGGCCGATGGCCAGTGCCGGGCCGACACCCACATAGCCCGATGCCGGGGTGATGGCGATCAATCCGGCCACCAGGCCGCTGGCCAGGCCGAGCAGCGAGGGCTGACCGCGGCTCATCCATTCCAGCAGCCACCAGCCGATGACGCCGGCTGCCGCGGCGGCCTGGGTCACCAGCACGGCCCGGGTGGCATCGAAGCCCGCGGCCATCGCCGACCCGCCGTTGAAGCCAAACCAGCCCACCCACAGGAAACCCGCGCCCAGCGTCGTCAGCATCAGGTTGTGCGGGGGCATCGGCTCGTGGCCGTAGCCTTGACGCGGCCCAACCATGCCGGCAAGCACCAGGCCCGCCACACCGCTGGACAGGTGGACCACGGTGCCGCCGGCGAAGTCCAGGTGGCCGAACGTGTGCAGCCAACCGTCCGGGTGCCACACCCAATGGGCGACCGGGGCATAGACCAGCAGGGTCCACAGCGCAGCGAACGCCATCGCGGCGCCGAAGCGCATGCGCTCGACGACGGCGCCGAAGATCAGCGCGACGGTGACCATCGCAAATGCCAGCTGGAACAGCACGAACACCGGCTCGGGTACGGTCGGCGCCAGCGGATGCGCCCGGCCGGTCCCCACCGAAGCCTGGCCGAGTAACAGATCCGATAGGCCTCCGAACACGCCATTGCCACTGGTGAACGCAAGGCTATAGCCGGCACTGAACCAGGCCAGTGTCACGACCGCGGCCGAGCCCAGAACCAGAGCCACCGTGGACAGCGCGTTCTTGCGCCTGACCAGACCGGCGTAAAAGACGGCGATGCCCGGCACGACCATCAGCGTGACCAGCACCGTGGCCATCAGCATCCAGGCGGTGTCGCCAGCTTGAAAGCCGCTGGCAGCGCCTTGCAGCGCCGACGCGGAAGCCACTGGCGGCGACCCTTGGGCCGCCGCTTCGGCGCTGGCCAGCGCCATGATGGAAGAGCCCCACCAACCCCGTGACGCGGACATCGTTCTGTTGGCTTGGAACGCAAGCTCTTGTGGTCTGGACTGCCTGACGATTGCACAGCCGGCTTCGTCGGACAAGTGCGGTTACACCCAGGACTGAACGCGCTTTCAGCGCATGGGCTGCTGCGGGATGGTTTACAACCTCGGAGCCATGTTTCCGCAACACCTGAACGACACCCTGGCCTACGACATCGCGCAGGCGCTGCTGGATGGTTTCGACCGCCATTACCGGCTGTTCCGCGACACCAGCCGGCGCGCCAAGCAGCGGTTCGAAGACGCCGACTGGCACGGCCAGCAGCAGGCGCAGGCCGAGCGCATCGCGTTCTACGACCAGCGGGTGAACGAGGCCGTGCAGCGCCTGCGCCATGAGTTCGAGATCGAAGCCGTGGGCATGGACGCCTGGCAGCAGGCCAAGCTGCACTACATCGGCCTCCTGGTCGACCACCACCAGCCCGAGCTGGCCGAGACTTTCTTCAACTCGGTGACCTCCAAGCTGCTGCACCGCAGCTACTTCCACAACGACTTCATCTTCGTGCGGCCTGCGGTCAGCACCGAGTACATCGAAAACGACGAGCCGGCCTCGCAGCCGACCTACCGCGCCTATTACCCCACGCGCGACACGCTTCACGAGACCTGGACGCGCATCGTCGGCAACTTCCAGCTCGACCGCGAGTTCGAGGACCTCGAGCGCGACGTCGGCCATGTCGTGCAGGCGATGCTGTCGGAACTGGGCGGCTTTCGTCCGCGCGCGAACTTCCAGATCCAGGTCCTGTCGAGCCTGTTCTACCGCAACAAGGGCGCTTACCTCGTCGGAAAGATCATCAATGGCTTCAACGAGACGCCGTTGGCCCTGCCGATCCTGCACGGCCCCGGTGGCAAGCTCGTCATCGACGCAGCGCTCTTTGGCGAGGACGATCTGCTGATGATCTTCAGCTATGCCCGCGCCTACTTCATGGTCGACATGGAGGTGCCATCGGCTTACGTGCAGTTCCTGCGGTCGCTGATGCCGCGCAAGCCACGCGCCGAGATCTACAACGCCCTGGGTCTGCAGAAGCACGGCAAGAACCTGTTCTATCGCGACCTCCTTCAGCACCAGCGCCACAGCTCGGACCCGTTCCGCATCGCGCCCGGCATCAAGGGCATGGTGATGCTGGTGTTCGACCTGCCGTCCTTCCCGTATGTGTTCAAGGTCATCAAGGACTACTACCCGCCGCAGAAGGACACCACGCGCGAGCTGATCATGAGCAAGTACCTGCTCGTCAAGCAGCACGACCGTGTCGGCCGCATGGCCGATACGCTGGAGTTCAGCAACGTCGCCTTCCCGCTGGCGCGCTTCGAGCCCGAACTCGTCGAGGAGCTGAAGAAGTTCTGCCCCAGCGTGCTGGAGATCTCCGACCGCGACGGCGACGGCCAGACCGAGCTGATCCTCAAGCACGTCTACATCGAGCGCCGCATGATCCCGCTGAACATCTACCTGCAGGAGGCGTCGCCCGAGCAAATGCAGCACGCGGTGCTGGAGTACGGCAATGCCATCAAGGACCTGGTCGCGGCCAACATCTTCCCAGGCGACATGCTCTGGAAGAACTTCGGCGTCACCCGCCACGGCAAGGTCGTCTTCTACGACTACGACGAGATCGAGTACCTGACCGACTGCAACTTCCGCCGCGTGCCGCAGGCCCGCAACGAAGAAGACGAGATGTCCGGCGAGGTCTGGTACGCCGTCAACAAGGGCGACGTCTTCCCCGAGACCTTCGGCCCCTTCCTGCTCGGCAACCCCCAGGTGCGCGAGGTCTTCATGCAGCACCATGCCGACCTGCTGGATGCCGGCTTCTGGCAAGGGCACAAGGAGCGCATCCTGGCCGGCCATGTGCACGACGTGTTTCCGTATGAGGCGGGCAAGCGCTTTTCCCGCGCTGCCCGCTGACCGCTGCTTCTGCAAGAGGAGTCCCCATGCCCACCGACCCCATCGTCATCGTCTCCGCTGCCCGCACGCCCATCGGCGGCCTGCTGGGTGACTTCGCCGGCCTCGCGGCCTGGGAACTGGGCGCCGTGGCCGTGAAGGCCGCCGTTGAACGCGCCGGCGTGCCCGGCGATGCGGTCGACGAGGTGCTGCTGGGCAACTGCCTGATGGCGGGCCAGGGCCAGGCCCCGGCGCGCCAGGCGGCGCTGAAGGCCGGGCTGCCGCAGAGCGCCGGCGCGGTGACGCTGAGCAAGATGTGCGGCAGCGGCATGCGCGCGATGATGTTCGGCCACGACATGCTGGCCGCGGGCAGCGCGCAGGTGGTGGTGGCCGGCGGCATGGAGAGCATGACCAACGCCCCGCACCTGATGTTCGCGCGCAAGGGCGTCAAGTACGGCGCCGCGCAACTGTTCGACCACATGGCGATGGACGGCCTGGAAGACGCGTATGAGCGCGGCAAGGCCATGGGCGTGTTCGCCGAACAGTGCGTGGCCAAGTACGGCTTCACACGCGAGGCGCAGGACGCCTATGCCATCGCGTCCACGCAGCGCGCCAAGCTGGCCAACGAAGACGGCAGCTTCGACTGGGAGATCGCGCCCGTGACGATCAGCGGCCGCGGCGGTGACACCGTCATCAGGACCGACGAGCAGCCGGCCAAGGCCAAGCTCGACAAGATCCCGGGCCTGAAACCCGCGTTCAAGAAGGACGGCACCATCACCGCCGCCAACGCCAGCAGCATCAGCGACGGCGCCGCAGCGCTGGTGCTGATGCGCGAGAGCACGGCGCGTGCGCGCGGCCTGCAGCCCATCGCGCGCATTGCCGCGCACGCCGTGCACGCCCAGGCGCCTGAGTGGTTCAGCACCGCGCCGGCCGGCGCCATCGAGAGGGCCTTGAAGAAGGCCGGCTGGGACGCCAAGAGCGTGAACCTCTGGGAAGTGAACGAAGCCTTCGCCGCTGTCACCATGGCTGCGATGGCCGAGTTCCAACTGCCGCACGAGATCGTCAACGTGCACGGCGGCGCCTGCGCCTTGGGCCACCCCATCGGCGCCAGCGGCGCGCGCATCGTCGTCACGCTGCTGGGCGCGCTGAAGAAGCGGGGCCTGAAGCGCGGCGTTGCGGCGCTGTGCATCGGGGGGGGTGAGGCCACCGCGATGGCGATCGAGATGTGCTGATGGCGGGGCAGGGTTTGCTGCCAGGGCCGGCCGAGCTGGCGGTGTTCGCCGGCGCGGTGTTCGTGCTCAATGCGACCCCGGGCGTGGACTTCCTCCTCACCGTCAGCCGCACGCTGCAGGCGGGCGTGCGCGCCGGCGTGGCGGCGGCCTGCGGCATCGCGGCCGGCTGCGTGGTGCATGCGCTGGCCGCGGCTTTCGGCCTGGCGGCGCTGCTGGCGCTGCACCCGCAAGCCTTGCAGCTCATCCAGTGGGTGGGTGCGGCCTATCTGCTGTGGCTGGGCTTGGGGCTGTTGCGCGAGGCCTGGCGGGGTGATGCCGAGGCACCGGCCGGCATGGCCGCAGCGGAGCCGCGCAGCCTGGCGGCCGACTTCCGCACCGGCTTGCTGACCAACGTGCTCAACCCCAAGGTGGCGTTGTTCTTTCTGGCCTTCCTGCCGCAATTCGTGCCGGCCGATGCCTGGTCGGCCACGGCTTCGTTCCTGCTGCTGGGCGCGTGGTTTGTCGTGCAGGGGCTCCTGTTCCTGCTGGTGCTGGTGGCCGCCAGCGCGCGTCTGCGTCGTTTGCAGGCGCGGCCGGCGGTGGGGCGTGGGTTGCAGGCGCTGGGTGGTTTGCTCTTCGTGGCGCTGGCACTGCGCTTGCTGCACGAGCGGCCACACTGAGCGGGGCGTGCCGGCAGGGCGGTATGGCCGAGGCTTGTCCGCACAGCGCGGGCAGGCGTGGCGGCTGAAATGTGCACAAGGCGCGTGGGCAGAGAAAACAAATGGGAGGCCCGTTCATGCGATGGCTCAAGTGGGGGTTGTGGGGTCTGGGCGGGCTGCTGGGTCTGGCGTTGCTGGTGGTCGCGGCCTGGGTCCTCAGCAACATCGGCGATGCGGACCCGGTGCCCGTCCCAGAGCGGCTGCGGCTGGAGGCTTCGAAACTTGCGCCGGAGCGCAATGCCTTCTTCTTGCTGCAACAGCTGATGGCGCCGGCGGGCGTGGACGCCGTGGCGGCCGGGCGGGCAAGCTGGCAGGAGATGCAGGCGCAGAACCGCTTGACGCGCGAGGAGATGCAGGCGCTCTTCGCGCCGCGCGTGGAGCAGGTCCAGGCGCACCCCGCGGAAGATCCCGCTGCCGGTGAACCTGCTGCGTCCATGCGGCTGCGGGCACCTGACGCCGCGCCCTGGTTGTGCCTGGGCCCGGACTGTGCCGCGCAGCAGCTCGCCGATGTGGCACGACTGGGTGAGCAGCGTGTCGCCGCTGCGGCGTGGGGTCAACGCTGCGACCTCATCGTCGACCAGGACCTGGGCTACGAAGAGCAGGTGCACGATCCGATCAAGGTGCATTCGCCGGTGCCGGTGTTCGCGCCGCTGCTGGACTGTGCGCGCTGGTTTGCCGCCGATGCCCTGCTCGCCTTCTCGGGCGGCGACGTGATCGCCACCGAGAAGGCGCTGCGACGCGGGGCCGTCTTCAGCGTCAGGGTGACCGAAGGCAGCCGCACGCTGATCGGGCACCTCATCGCGTTGCGGGTGCAGCAAGTCCATCTGGCCACCACCGCAGCGCTTGCGGTGCGGGATCAGAAGCTGGCGCGGATGATCGCCCCGCTCCTGGCCGAGCCGCTGCACTTGCGCCACGCGGCCCAGCGCGCCTTGATCGTGGAGTCGGCGTTCTCGCGCGCCGCCGTCGTGGACATGCGCGCTGCCTGCAAACACCCCTTCGTCGAGGTCGATCACGGCTCTCTGGCGGATGCCGGGTGGTTTCGGACCTTGCCCATGCGCGTGCAGCATCTGCTGTGCCGCCACGGCATCGGCACCCATCCCGAGCGCACCCGGCAAGTGGCCGATGCGCGCTGGCTGGAGTTGATCGACGCCACCGGAGCAGGCTGGGAAGAGGGCGTCGCTGCGGGAGCGAAGACCCACGACACCGGCCTGCACTGGCGCAACACGGTGGGCATGCGGGTCTTTGGTGGCGGCAGCGGCATGTTCAGCGGCTACATCGCGCGCTTTGCCGACGCCGAGCTTCACCACCAAGCCGTTGCCCTGGCCGTGCAGGCCGCAGCACAAGGCGTGGGCGCTCCCGACCGCGCGGCCTGGCTCGCGCAGCAGCCGGTACCGCCGGCGCAGCGCGCGCGGCTGTCCTTCGAAGCCGACGGTCATGCGCTCCTCGCGCGCAGCCATGGCCAGGACATTGGCGGCGGCAACTGGAAACCCGAGCGCGACGCCATCCGTATCCTCTGGCCCTCATGAACACCCCCCAGACGCCTGAACTCGTGCAAAGCGCCCAGCGCATCCTCGTCATCGGTGCTTCCCGTGGACTGGGCGCCGAATTCGTGCGGCAGTACCGAGCCGATGGCGCCGAGGTGGTGGCGACGGCACGCAGCGATGCCGCGCTGGCCGTCCTGCGCGGGCAGGGGGTGCGCGCTTTGGCGCTGGACGTCACCGACCCCGAAGCGGTGGCCGACCTGGCCCGGTCGCTTGAGGGTGAGGCGTTCGACGTCGCCATCGTCAATGCCGGCGTGTTGCTCGGTCGCGCGTCGGCACCCGAGGCGCCGACGCCGACGGACTTCGACGCCGTGATGCGCGCCAACGTCTTCGGGCCGATGCAACTGGCCGGGGTGCTCGCACCGCGGCTGGTGCCGGGAGGGCGGGGCGTCCTTGCGGTGGTGTCATCGCGCATGGGCTCGATCGGCGGCCGGACCAACGGCTCGACCTGGCTGTATCGGGCGAGCAAGGCGGCGGTCAATTCGGTCTGGAAGGACGTCTCGTTCGCGCTCGCCGGACAGGCCATCTGCGTGAGCCTCCACCCGGGCTGGGTCAAGACGGACATGGGCGGCGCGGACGCCGACCTTTCCCCGGCCGAAAGCATCGCCGCGATGCGCGCGACGCTGGCCGGCCTGGGTCCGGCCGACAACGGGCGCTTCCTGAACTACGACGGCAGCGAACTGCCGTGGTGAGGCCGCTTCCGCACCCTGGCGCCCCGACCGCTTCTTGAGGACCGAATCCATGCTGCTTTCCGACGACCATCTCGCCATCCAGGACGCCATCCGAAGCTACGTGCAGGCCGAGATCGCGCCGCATGCCGCGCAGTGGGACAAGGACCATCACTTCCCCAAGGCGCAACTCGCCGGCCTGGCGGCGCTGGGCTGCTACGGCGTGGCGGTGCCCGAGCGCTGGGGCGGAGCGGGGCTGGACTACCTGGCACTGGCGGTGATGCTGGAGGAGATCGCCGCCGGCGACGGCGCCACGAGCACGGTGGTGAGCGTCAACAACTGCCCGGTGTGTTCGATCCTGATGGCATTTGCCGATGACGCTCAGAAAGAGAGTTATCTGGTGCCACTCGCACGGGGCGAGATGCTCGGCGCGTTCTGCCTGACCGAGCCGCATGTCGGCTCCGAGGCCGGGGGCCTGCGCACAACGGCGGTGCGGGACGGCGACGGCTACGTGCTCAACGGCGTCAAGCAGTTCATCACCAGCGGCAAGAACGGCGACGTCGCCATCGTGATGGCGGTCACCGACAAGGCGGCGGGCAAGAAGGGCATCAGCGCCTTTGTCGTCGAGACCCGCACGCCGGGCTACACCGTGGCCCGGATCGAGGACAAGCTCGGCCAGCATGCCAGCGACACGGCGCAGATCCTGTTCGAGAACTGCCGCGTGCCCGTGGCCAACCGGCTGGGCGACGAAGGCCAGGGCCTGAAGATCGCGCTGTCGGGCCTGGAGGGCGGGCGCATCGGCATCGCCAGCCAGGCCGTGGGCATGGCGCGGGCCGCGTTCGAGGCTGCGCTGGCCTACGCCAAGCAGCGCGAGAGCTTCGGCCAGCCGATCTTCCAGCACCAGGCGGTGCAGTTCAAGCTCGCCGAGATGGCGATGCAGATCGAGGCCGCGCGCCAACTCATCCACCACGCGGCGTCGCTGAAGGACGCCGGCCGCCCCTGCCTGAAGGAAGCCGCGATGGCCAAGCTCTTTGCCAGCGAGATGGCCGAGCGGGTCTGCAGCGACGCGATCCAGGTCCACGGCGGCTACGGCTACGTCAGCGACTTCCCGGTCGAGCGCATCTACCGCGACGTGCGCGTGTGCCAGATCTACGAAGGCACGAGCGAGGTGCAGAAGATCCTCATCGGCCGGGCGCTGGCGTAGCCGGCGAGCCGGCCGGCGCCTGTTTCTGGCCGGGCGCTGGCGTAGCCGGCGAGCCGGCCGGCGCCTGTTTCTGGCCGGGCGCTGGCGTAGCCGGCGAGCCGGCCGGCGCCTGTTTCTGGCCGGGCGCTGGCGTAGCCGGCGTCCCCCAACGATGTGACGTCTGCACGCCTCCTGTCGCCAGGGGATACCTTGGTGTCATTCGGCAAAAGGAGGCGCCAGGGTGCAATGGCATTCATCGGGAGCACACCAGCATTCCCGAGCAAGAAGCCAACAACCCCAGGAGTGACGTCGTGCAAGCTCAAGCCTTTGCCCCATCCGCAGCCCCGGTCTACAACCCCCTGCTGCGCAACCCGCATGCCGGGTTCGTGACCACGCTGACCGCACAGCCGCCGCGCTCGGTGCGCCTGGCCGCTCTGGGTCGCTGCCTGCTCGAGCAGTTCGCGAGCCCGCTGCTGGTGCTCGACAGCGAAGGCACGGTGCTCGAAGCCAACGCCGCCGCGAACCGGCGCATGTCCGACCGCGCCGGCCTCTGGCGCGACCTGGGGGGTCGGCTTTCGGTCCAGCACGGTGGGCGCTGGGTGACCCTCAGCCGCTATGCCATCGAGATGGCCGCCGGTCGTGAAGTGCGGCTCGGCCTGGACACCGCGCTGGGTGGCGATGGCCAGCCCTGGCAGGTCACGATCCAGCCGATGGCGCCGGCCGACGAGGCCGCCAGCAGCTCGCCGTGGATGCTGGTCAGGCTCGAGCCGGTCCGGCAGTCGCGCAATGACACGCTCCGCACGCGCTTTCGCTTCACCCAGACCCAGGCCCGACTGGCCGAGATGCTCTGCCAGGGCATGCGCCCGACCGCCGCAGCCGAAGAGCTGGGCGTGAAGATCTCGACCGTGCGCACCCACGTCGGCCAGATGTACGAGAAGACCGGCACCCACAGCCAGGCGCAACTGGTGGCCTTGCTGACGAGCTGCTGAGCCCGCGCCCCGATCGGCTGCTCTACGCTGGCCGCGACGTCCCGCCCGGGGCGTGCGCGGCCAGATGTGTCTTGAGCCAATCGATCAGCGCCTTGGCGCTCTCCGGCCGCAGCGCCGACGGCAGCGTCAGGGCCTGGACCGTGTCGCCCTCGGCAATCGGCAGGTGCCAGCCCGGCAACGCGTCGACCAGTTCGCCGCGCGCGAGGTCGGCCCAGGCGCAGAAGTCCGGCGCAAAGGCGACCCCGCCACCGGCGCGTGCTGCGGCGAGCAAGGTCCCCAGGTCGTCAGCCACCAGGGCGGGCTGAAGCATCACCCGCTCGCTGCCGCCGGCGCCACCCGGGTCGCGCCTCCAGTGAAGCTCCACGTCGTCGCCGGGCTGGCGGCCAGCCGGCGCCAACAGCAAGCAGCGTTGATCGGCCAGGGCCTGGGGATCCGCGAGGCTCAGGCCTGGCGCCGCGAAGGCGCGGACACGGAACGGCAGCAACGGTGTCGCCACCACGTCCGGTGGCGGCTTGTTCGTGATCCGCAGCGCCAGGTCCACGTCCTCGCGTTGCAGGTCGACGCGGCGGTGGGTCAAGGTCAGCTCGACTCGCAAAGCCGGGTGCAGGGCCTGGAACGCCACCAAGGCCGGTCCGAGGAACGCCTGGCCCACACTGGGGATCGCGGTCACGCGCAGGGTCCCGGACAGACGGTTGGCGCCTCCTTCGCCGCGACGGGCACGAAGGCTCCGGCGTGCGGCTTCGGCGGCTTCCCAGACGGCGCGGGCACGGCCGACGAGCCTGCGGCCGGTCTCGGTGAGCGCCAGCGACCGCGTGCTGCGCACGAACAGGGGCTGGCCGAGCAGGCCTTCGATGTGCTCGATGCGCCGGCTCACCGCGGCGCGTGTGAGCCCGAGCTCGCGCGCCGCCTGGGCGAAGCTGCCGGCGGCGGCGACACGGGCCAGCAGTTCGAGTGCATTGGCGTCAAGCGAAGCGGGTGTGGCCACGGGCGACTGGGTTCCTTTGAGTCAATCTTCGGTTGACGATATGTCAATTCGGGTGGATCTAGTCAATGAGCCATTGACGGCGGACGATCCACTGCATGACATCCCGGCTCAACACCTCTTCGGCCCTGGCGGGGCCCCAGGCCGGCCCCGTGGCCGATTCGACCGCTGGCGAACTGCCCACCCGGCTGGTTGCCAGCGACGGCCGTGGGCTTGCTGCGGCATGGACCGAACCGCCGCCGGGCGTCGCGGCGCGCGCGGTGGCCGTCATCAGCTCGGCCACCGGGGTGCCGCGCGGCTTCTATCGCGGCTTTGCCAGCTTTCTGGCCGCACGTGGTTATGCCGTGCTGAGCTACGACTACCGCGGCATCGGCGGTTCGCGCCAAGGTCGGTTGCGCGACGAGCCGGCCACGATGCGCGACTGGGCCCTGCTCGACATGGCCGCCGCGCTGGTCGCGGCCGAACAGCGCCGTGGCCCGTCGGACGGTGGGTCCGCGGCGCGGTTGCCATTGCTGCTCGTGGGCCACAGCTTCGGCGGCAACATGATCGGCTTCGTGCCTGGCGTCGAGCGGGCTGCCGCGCTGCTCGCGGTCGGCTCGCAGGTGGGGGAGCCGCGGCTGTACCCTGGCGCGCACCGGCTTGTGGCCGAGCTGTTCTTCCGTGCCGTCATTCCCGCTGCGGTGGCGGCCACCGGGGTGTTGCCATCGTGGGCACTGGGTGGAAGTGCTGCGCCGCTTCCGGGCGGGGTGGCGCGCCAATGGGCGGCCTGGGGTCTGCGCCGCGGCTGGGCGTTTGCAGACCCTGAAATGGCGCCGCATCGTCAGGCCTCTGCGCTGGTGGTGCCGGTCCACCTGTGGAACGTCAGCGACGACCTGAGCTTCGCGCCGCCGCGGGCAGTGGATGCCTTGGCGGCGCAGTTCCGCAACGCGGCGCTCGGTCGCCACACGCTGACGCCGAAGGATGCAGGGGTCGCGTCGCTCGGCCACTTCGGGGTCTTCCGCCGGCAGGCGGGCGCGCGCGCCTGGCCGTTGCTTCTCGACCGCATCGAAGCCGCGACGCCGTCACTTCGTCCAGCGCGCTGATCCCGCCGCTGGCGGGCACGGTGCGGTGCCCATAATCCCCAGCATGAAAGTGATGATCCTGGGCGCAGGCCGGGTGGGGGAGAGCGTGGCCGAGAGTCTGGTCTCGGAGCGCAACGACATCACCGTGGTCGACACCGACCCGGCGCGCCTGCGCGAGCTGCAGGAAAGCCTGGACCTGCGCACGGTCACCGGCAACGGCATCCAGCCCAGCGTGCTGAAGGACGCCGGCATCGAGGACACCGACCTGCTGATCGCCTGCGCGCCGCAGGACGAGACCAACCTCGTCGCCTGCAAGGTCGCGCAGCAGCTGTTCAACGTACCGACGACGATCGCCCGGATCCGCAGCCCCGAGTTCGCGGACGGCAACCCGATCCTGGACAAGACCGGCTTTGGCGTCGACAAGGTGATCTGCCCGGAGCAGACCGTCACGGCGTACATCCGCAAGCTCATCGAGTACCCCGAGGCGCTGCAGGTCCTGGAGTTCGCCCACGGCCTGGTGAGCCTGATCGCGGTGCGGGCGGTGGCGGGCGGGCCGCTGGTCCAGCACAGCCTGGCCGAGATCCCGCAGCTGCTGCGTGGCGTGGACATGCGCATCGTCGCGATCTACCGCCAGGACCGCGCGTTGAGCGAACTCGAAGGCCAGACCCGGATCGAGCCCGGCGACGAGGTCTTCGTGCTCGCCGCGACCGAGAACATCCGCACCGTGCTGGGGGCCCTGCGGCGGATGGACCGCCCGGTCAGGCGCTTGATGCTGGCCGGTGGCGGCAAGGTCGGGCTGCGCCTGGCGCGGCAGATCCAGGGCCAGTACCAGATCAAGATCATCGAGCCGCTGCGCGCCCGTGCCGAGTACCTTGCGACGCAGCTCGAGGGCGGGGTGCTGGTGCTGCAGGGCGACGCCACGGACGCGGACCTGCTCGGTGACGAGAACGTGCAGGACATGGATCTCTTCATCGCCCTGACCAGCGACGATGAGGACAACATCATGAGCTGCCTGCTGGCCAAGCGGCTTGGCGCGCGGCGCGTGATCGCGGTGATCAACCGCGGCGCCTACGCCGACCTGGTGCAGGGCACGACGATCGACATCGCGATCTCGCCCAGCCACACCGTGCTCGGCGAGCTGCTGGCCTTCGTGCGGCGCGGCGACGTCGAGGCCGTGCACAGCCTGCGCCGCGGCGCGGCGGAGGCCCTGGAGGCCATCGTCCGCGGCGACGCCAAGACCTGCCGCTTTGCCGGCCGCCGCATCGACGAGGTCGGCCTGCCCGCCGGTGCGCAGGTCGGCGCCATCGTCCGCGGCCTGCACCGGCCCGACGGCAGCGAGGCGGGTGACGAGGCCCGGCCCGAGGTCATCATCGCCCACCACGACACCGTGGTGCAGCCCAACGACCATGTGATCGTCTTCGTGCCTCGCAAGCGCATGGTGCGCGAGGTCGAGAAGCTCTTCCAGGTGAGCGCCACCTTCCTGTTCTGATGCCCCCACGCTCGCATTCGCTCGCGGCCCCCCGAGGGGGCGCTCAGCGGCTTGGGACGGCCGGGCACCGCTGAGATGGGTGCTCTCGCCGTCCTCGCGCTGGTCGGCCGCATGGTCGTGCTGTTCGCGCTGCTGCTGCTGGTGCCGCTGGCCTTTGCCGTGGGCCGGCACGACGCCGCCGAGCAGGCGTTCATCACCGCCGCGGTCGTCACCGCCGTGGCCGGGCTGCTGATGAGCGCGGCCACGCGCCGCTTCCGCCGCGAGCTGCAACCGCGCGACGGCTTCGTGCTCGTGGGCATGACCTGGCTCGTGCTGCCGGCCTTTGGCGCGCTGCCGCTGGTGCTGGCGGTGCCGGGGCTGTCCATCACCAACGCCTACTTCGAGGCCATGTCGGCCTTCACGGCCACCGGGGCCACCGCGCTGTCGGGGCTGGACACGCAGCCGTTGAGCGTGAACGTCTGGCGCTGCTTCATGCAGTGGGTGGGCGGCCTGGGCATCATCGTGCTGGCGGTGGCCATCCTGCCGCTGCTGGGCGTGGGTGGCTCGCAGCTGTTCAAGGCCGAGTTCTCGGGGCCGCTCAAGGACCAGAAGCTCACGCCCCGCATCGCCGATACCGCGCGTGTGCTCTGGGGCACCTACTTCGGGCTGTCGCTGGCCTGCTTCCTGGCCTATCGGCTGGGCGGCATGAGCTGGACCGACGCCTTCCTGCACATGTGCAGCACCGTCAGCCTGGGCGGCTTCTCGAACTACGACGCCAGTTTCGGGCACTTCCAGTCGCCGCTGCTGGAGATGATCGCGGTGGTGTTCATGATGCTGGCGGGCGTGAGCCTGCTGAGCTACTTCGCGATGTGGCGGGCGCGCTCGCCGGCGCCGCTGCTGCGCAATCCGGAGGTGGTGGCCTTCGGCCTCGTGATCGGCGGCGCCATCGTGCTGATCGCCGGCTACCTGCTTTGGCACGACGCCTACGCCGAGCCCTGGCAGGCCGTGCGCCACACGGTGTTCCACGTCGTCAGCGTCGCCACCACCACCGGCTATGCCAGCACCGACTACGCGCAGTGGCCGCTGTTCGCGCCGCTCTTGATGATCCTGCTGGGCTGCTTCGCCACCTGCGCCGGCAGCACGGGTGGCGGCATCAAGATGATCCGCATGCTGCTGCTGCTCAAGCAGGCGCGGCGCGAGCTGGTGCGCATCGTGCATCCCAACGTCGTCAACCCGGTGACGCTGGGCTCCAATGCCGTGAGCGACCGCGTCATGCAGGCCGTGATCGCCTACATGATGATCTACGGCGCCTCGCTGGTGGGCCTGACGATGCTGCTGCTGTTCAGCGGGCTGGACGTCGTCACCGCCTTCACCGCCGTGATCGCCTGTGTCAACAACATCGGTCCCGGGCTGGGCGACGTCGGGCCGGCCGTCAACTACGGCGGGCTCACCAACTTCCAGACCTGGGTGTGCACCTTCGCGATGCTGCTGGGGCGGCTGGAGCTGCTGTCGGTCCTGGTGCTGTTCACGCCGCAGTTCTGGCGCAAATGACGACGACCAGCAAGGCCCTGGTCGAAGCCGCGATGGCGCAGGTGCGCACGCTGGCGGTGGCCGACGCGCAGGTTCTGCTCGGCCGGCCGGGCGTGGTCTTCGTCGATGTGCGCGAGCCGGCCGAGGGCGTGCGCGAGGGGCGGATCCCGGGTGCGCGTGCGGTGCCACGCGGCGTGCTGGAGTTCTGGGCCGATGCCTCCTGCCCCTGGCACCGGGCCGAGGTGTTTGCCGACCCGGCCGCGCGCTACGTGCTGTTCTGTGCCATCGGCTGGCGCTCGGCGCTGGCGGCGCAGAGCCTGATGCAGCTTGGTTACGCCGACGTGGCCCACATCGGCGGCGGCTTCAGTGCCTGGCGCGCCGCCGGCGCTGCGGTGGAACCGGGTTCCTAGAATCCGGGCGACAAAAGGACCAGGAGACGCGCTTGCCCGCACTCACCACCAGGCTCGACCCGCGCAGCGACGACTTCAAGGCCAGCATGGCCTGGATGCGAGGACTGGTCGACGACCTCAATGCCCAACTGGCCAAGGTCGTGCAGGGCGGCGGCGACGCGGCGCGTGCCAAGCACACCGCACGGGGCAAGCTGCTGCCGCGCGAACGGGTCGAGATGCTGCTCGACCCGGATACGCCCTTCCTCGAGATCGCGCCGCTGGCCGCGCATGGCCTGTACGACGACGCCGCGCCGGGCGCGGGCGTGATCGCCGGCATCGGCCGAATCAGCGGCGTCGAGTGCGTGATCGTCTGCAACGACGCCACCGTCAAGGGCGGCACCTACTTTCCGTTGACGGTCAAGAAGCACCTGCGGGCACAGGAGATCGCCGAGCAGAACCGCCTGCCCTGCGTCTATCTCGTCGACTCCGGCGGCGCGAACCTGCCCAACCAGGACGAGGTCTTCCCCGACCGCGACCACTTCGGCCGCATCTTCTTCAACCAGGCCCAGATGTCGGCCAAGGGCATCCCGCAGATCGCCGTCGTGATGGGCTCGTGCACCGCGGGCGGCGCGTATGTGCCGGCCATGAGCGACGAGGCCATCATCGTCAAGAACCAGGGCACGATCTTCCTCGGCGGGCCGCCGCTGGTGAAGGCCGCGATCGGCGAGGTCGTCAGCGCCGAGGACCTGGGCGGCGGCGACGTGCACACGCGGCTGTCCGGGGTCGCCGACCACCTGGCCGACAACGACCTGCATGCGCTCGCGATCGCGCGTGCGTCGGTGTCCAAGCTCAACTGGGTCAAGCCGCAGCAACTCCGGCTGCAGGCCCCTGTGGCGCCGCGTTACGACCCGGCCGAACTGCACGGCACCATCCCGACCGACCCGCGAAAGCCCTTCGATGTGCGTGAGATCGTGGCCCGCATCGTCGACGGCTCGGTGTTCGACGAGTTCAAGGCCCGCTACGGCGCGACCCTGGTCACCGGCTTCGCCCACATCGAGGGCATGCCGGTGGGCATCGTCGCCAACAACGGCATCCTGTTCGCCGAGAGCGCGATGAAGGGCGCCCACTTCATCGAGCTGTGCTGCCAGCGTCGGATCCCGCTGGTGTTCCTGCAGAACATCACCGGCTTCATGGTGGGCCGCAAGGCCGAGAACGAAGGCATCGCCAAGCACGGCGCGAAGATGGTCACCGCCGTTGCCACCGCGACGGTGCCGAAGTTCACCGTGATCATCGGCGGCAGCTTCGGCGCCGGCAACTACGGCATGTGCGGCCGCGCCTACAGCCCGCGCATGCTCTGGATGTGGCCCAACGCGCGCATCTCGGTGATGGGCGGCGAGCAGGCCGCCAGCGTGCTGGCCACCGTGCGCCGCGATGGCATCGAGGCCAAGGGCGGACAGTGGAGCGGCGAGCAGGAAGAGGCCTTCAAGGCACCGATCCGCGAGCAGTTCGAGGCCCAGAGCCACCCCTACTACGCCAGCGCCCGGCTCTGGGACGACGGCATCATCGACCCGGCCGACACGCGGCGGGTTCTCTCGCTCGGCCTTTCGGCAAGCCTGAACGCACCGATCCCGGAGACGCCACGCTTCGGTGTGTTCCGGATGTGACGCGGCGCGCCCGGCCCACGGCATGAAGCGCTGGCTCGCTGCGGTGTTGCTGGCCCTGGGCGGGCTCGCTGCGACATCGGGCGCCAGGGCCGCGGATGCGGCCGTGTTCGAGCGCGTCCATCAGCGGCTGTCTCTTGCGGCAGGCCCGTGGTGCGACCGAAGCAGCGAACTCGGGGTCGATGGCCAGCGGCGTTGCCGTTTGCGTGTGAAGGTGTTCGACGACGCCGCCATCGCGCAGGCCAACGCGATGCAGATGTTCGATGCCGTGGCGCTGACGCGCCCGATGCTCGAGCGCCTGGACGAAGCCGAACTCGCCGTGGTGCTCGGCCACGAGATTGCGCACCTCGCGCTCGGCCATGCGCGCCAGCGGCTGGCCGCTGCCGCAGCCGCGGCCGCCCCCGAGCAACGGCGGGCGCTGGGCCTGATGGACGACTGGATCAAGGCCAGCACGCCCGAGGGCCATCCCGACACCCCCGTCGACCCGCGCGAGCGCGAGTTCGACGCCGATGCCCTGGGTCTGCTGCTGGCCATGCGCGCCGGCTACCCGGCGGCAGCCGGCGAGCGCCTGTTCCAGCGCGCCGCCACCGCCTTGCCCGGCTGGGAGGCGGCGGCCAGCGCCAGCCACCCTGCGCCGGCCGAACGTGCCGGGGCCCTTCGACGCCACGCCGAACGCTGGTGCGCCCTCATTGCGGCCGGCGAGCCGCTGCTGCCGACCGAGCTTCGGCTGCTGCCGCTGGCCGGATACCGCCAGCAAGAGGCCCGCGAGTCGCCAGCTGCCAAGCCGCCGCGCGAGGTCTGCGACGGCCTCGGTGATGCCGCCGCCGCATCGCCCACGCCCGGCCGCCCGCGCATGACGCCCGGCCGCCCGCGCATGGCCACGCCGTTTGCCCAGCCGTTCAACCTGGGCCGCCATGCACCCGACGGTCCATGCCCGCACTGCAATCCGCGTTGACGGTCCGGCCCGGTGTACGATGTGTGTTGAGTGCAAACATTGAACACATCATGCGTACCAACATCGACATCGACGACGAATTGATGGCCCAGGCCTTGAAGGCTGGGCCGTACAAGACCAAGAAGGACGCGGTCGAGGCGGGCCTGAAGCTGTTGGCGCGACAGGCGAGCTACCGCGAGATCGCGAAATGGCGCGGGCGACTCCAGTGGGAGGGCGACGAATCGATCGACTGGACCTCGGCCCCGCCGCCGCCGACGGCCTTGCGTGTCCAGGAGCCTGCCTCGCCGGAAGGACCGCGCTGTGCTCGTCGTTGATTCGGGTGTCTGGATCGACTTTTTCAACGGCGCTCAACACCCCGCCGTCGCCGAGCTTGAAAGCGTGCTCGAGGCGGGCGAGGTGAGGCTCGTCGTACCGGATCTGGTCTTTTTCGAGGTCCTGCGCGGCTTCCGCGACGAGAGCGATCTCCGCCAGGCGCGTCGCTTGCTGGAAGCCCTGGACATCGAAGGCTCGGCTTCACCGGAGCTGGCGTTGCAAGCAGCACAGCACGACCGCGCTTTGCGGGCCCAGGGCATCACGGTGCGCAGCGTGATCGACGTGCTGGTGGCCAGCTTCTGCATCGAGCGAGACTACATGCTGCTGCACCGTGACCGCGACTTCCGGGCTTTCGAGCAGTGGCGGGGCTTGCGTGGCTGGGGACATTGAGCCATGACGACAGGCATCGACATCCGCCGTTTGTCGCCCAGCGACGACCTTCATACCCTGACGGCGCTGCTGCACCGCGCCTATGCGCCGCTGGCCGCCGCGGGCCTGAACTTCAGTGCAGCGACTCAGGACGTGGCCAACACGGCTGAGCGTGTGGCTGCCGGCGACACCTTTGTCGCGTTGGACGCCGCTGGGACGCTGGTGGGCACGGTGACGCTGTCTCGCCCGCGCGACCCGGTGGCCCAGGCCTGGGCGGCGTCCCACCCCTGGGTCTGCGCGCCCGATATCGCCCACGTCAACCAGTTCGCCGTCGAGCCCGCGCTGCAGCGCAGCGGCCTGGGTGGCGCGCTGATGGCCCATTGCGAGGCCGCGGCCCGCGGGCGGGGTGCCGCCCGGATCGTGCTCGACACGGCCGAGCCTGCCGAACACCTGCGCCAGTGGTACGGCCGCCTGGGCTATCGCGTGATCGGGGTCGACCAGTGGCCGGGCAAGACCTACCGTTCGGTGGTCTTCGAAAAGCCATTGCCGACATCGCCGCTGAAGGCGCAGCTGCTGACGATGGCGCGCTACAACGCCTGGGCGACCGCGCGGCTGTATCGCAGCCTGGAAGCGCTCTCCGACGCCGACTACCGGCGCGACGCGGGCCTGTTCTTCAAGAGCATCCACGGCACGCTGAACCACCTGCGGGTCGCCGAGCATCTGTTGTGGCAGCGCCGCTTTGCCGAGGGCGTATCGCCGATGCTGAAGCTGGACTTCGAAGCGGAGCCCGACCGTGTCGCATTGAAGCAGCGTCTGCTTGAAGGTGTTGCCGCCTGGCCGGCGCTGATTGCCGGCTGGGATGACGCGCGACTTGTCGCCACGCTGGACTACACAACGAGCCAGGGCGTACCGGCGTCACTGCCGTTTGCCGCGACACTTGCCCACGTGTTCAACCACGGCACCCACCACCGCGGCCAGGTCACGGCAGCCATCACCGCGCTCGGCCACGAGTGCCCGACGATCGACCTGGTGTGGATGCTGCTGGCGCAGGCGGCGCGGCCGGCGCCGCTTTGAGGAGCCGTCCGCCATGACATCGACCACGCTCGAGATCGTCCGCCACGGCCCGCTCGGGCCCCATGTCGCCGAGGTCTGGCTGAACCGGCCGGAGGTCCGCAACGCCTTCAACGACGGGGTCATTGCCGAGCTCACGGCGGCCTTCGAGTCCCTGGGCGCCGACTCCACCTTGCGGGCCATCGTTCTCGGCGGCCGCGGCAAGGCCTTCTGCGCCGGTGCGGACCTGTCGTGGATGCGCGCGATGGCCGACTACGACTGGGCCCAGAACCACGCCGACGCGGCACGGCTGGCGCAGATGCTGTGGACGCTCTGGAACTGCCCGTTGCCCGTGGTCGGCCGGGTCCACGGCGACTGCTACGCCGGTGGCCTGGGGCTGGCCGCGGTGTGCGACGTGCTGGTGGCCGCCGAGGGCGTGCACTTCTGTCTCAGCGAGGCCAGGCTCGGTCTGCTGCCGGCGACCATCGGCCCCTACGTCGTGCGCGCACTGGGCGAGCAGGCCTCGCGGCGCTTCTTCACGACCGCCGAGCGCTTTTCCGCAGCAGAGGCACAGCGGCTCGGGTTCGTGCACGAGGTCGTTTCATCCGAAACCCTGGAGGCCAAGGTCGCCGAGATCGTTGCCGCGCTGGTCGCCAACGGTCCGGCTGCGGTGCAGGCCTGCAAGCGGCTGGTCAAGGACCTGGCCGAGTCGCCGCTGACGGCCGAACTGCGCGACGACACCGCGCGCCGCATCGCCGACATCCGCGCCAGCGACGAGGGCCGCGCCGGGGTGCAGGCCTTCCTGAACAAGTCCGACCCGCCGTGGCGCTGACCCCCGACCCGCAACATGCCCAACCTCGGTGATGTCACGTCCGGCTGGGGCCTGGCGCAGCTCGCCGCCCTGGCGGCGGCCTTGGGCTGGGCCAGTGGCATGCGGCTGTATGCCGCGGTGTTCATCACCGGCGCCGTCGGCTACGCCGGTTGGGTGACGCTGCCCTCGGGTCTGGCGGTCCTGCAGCACCCGGTCGTGTTGATCGCGACGTTCGTGATGGTCGTGGTCGAGTTCGTGGCCGACAAGATCCCGGGCGTGGACACGTTGTGGGACGCGCTGCACACCCTGATCCGCATCCCGGCGGGCGCGGCGCTGGCGGCGGGCGTGTTCGGTGGCGACTCTGCCGCCTGGGGCCTGATCGCGGCGCTGATGGGCGGCACGCTGGCCGCGACCGCACACACCGCCAAGGCCACCACGCGGGCGGCGGCCAATACCTCGCCGGAGCCGTTTTCGAACATCGCGCTGTCGCTGGCCGGGGACCTGGCCGTTCCGGGCTTGCTGTGGCTGGCGTTCGAGCATCCGCTCATACTGCTGCCGCTGGTGGCGGTACTGGCCGTGCTGGCGCTGTTGTTGATCGTGCTGCTGTGGCGCTTCCTGCGCGCCCTGCTGGGGGGGCTGCGGCGGCGC